>WOYI011232573.1_pt1 | contig 55239 bp, 43 predicted proteins | sample 6423411 | NCBI WGS metagenome assembly WOYI01 (sample SAMN13441803, study PRJNA592873) | oil field metagenome | biome: oil field; feature: oil-well bore; material: oil-contaminated soil; isolation source: oil-contaminated soil from oil-well borehole | place: Germany: Wietze | collected 2016-10-18 ... | reverse complement strand
CAGGTGCATTGTTATTCAGAAAATTTCGATACCACTTTTGTGATGAATTATTACATGGATAACGACAGCGCATACGTTTGTTACACCGGCGATGAATTTGAAAAAATGTACGGCCACATTCTCGGTGAGGGCCACATGAGAGGTATGATGGAGGATATGCATAAGGGTGAAACCGAATGGATGCACCACATGAATGAGGAACATCATAATGGTGATGAACACTTTGGGGGGTTTGATTTGAAAAATCACAGTTTTTCATATACTTTCCAAATGAACAGGAGTGATGCCTCGGATGATTTACATTTTAAAGGTATTAGGAAGTAATTTTTAAGGTTACTTCGGTTAGGCACTACTTGCCAAAAATGCAAGATGGACTTTTCGGAGTAACCTCATAAATTCATGCAGTTTAAACTCAAAAACGAAAAAAGAGTTATAATATGAAATATGGCATTATTGCAGTTATGAGCACACTATTCATTTCACAAATCACTTTTGCCCAATCAGGGACAAACGGCAATGACAGAAATGAAGAAGGAAGGCCTGTTAAGGAATATAAACTTACCATTGAGCAAAATGAAATGACCCTTGGTGGTGTGTCAGCAAAAGCTATGACCATAAATGGAAGTATTCCCGGGCCGGTACTTGAGTTTAATGAAGGAGACCTTGCTATAATTAACGTGACCAATAAAATGGATGTTGAAACATCGGTGCATTGGCATGGGTTAATTCTTCCAAACTTTTTTGATGGTGTTCCATACCTGACCACACCTCCAATTAAACCCGGGGCTACGTTTCAATACAGAATACCTGTCAATCAATCGGGCACATATTGGTACCACTCCCATACCATGTTACAGGAACAAAAAGGGGTGTATGGTTCTATTATGATTCAACCCAAAGAGAAAACCCTGGAATACGACAAAGATTTGGTAGTGGTTTTATCTGACTGGACCAATGAAAAACCGATGAATGTGTTGCGAAACCTAAAGAGACGCAACGAGTGGTATCAAATTAAAAAAGGAACAGCTGTTCCTTTGAGCAGGGCTATTGCGCAAAGAGGTTTTGGGGCACAGCTTAAGATGTGGCGTGACCGGATGGAAGGGGCCGATATCGCAGATATTTATTATCCGGCCTTTTTAAGTAACGGAAAAAAACAGGCCGAATATCCGGATTTTAAACCAGGTGAAAAAGTCAGGCTGCGATTTATAAATGCTTCTGCTTCTACTTATTATTGGATGGATTTTGGCGAAGGCAATCCAACAGTGGTTGCAGGCGATGGAGTTGATGTCAAACCCGTACACAAAAACAGATTGCTCTTTGCCATTGCCGAAACCTATGATGTCATTGTAACCATCCCGGAAGGCAAACTCGAAATTATTGCCACGGCACAGGATGGCTCCGGCCACACGACCATTCATCTGGGCAGTGGGAAATTATTTGCCGCACAAGTAATTCACAGACCAGATAAAGTGGAAATGATGAAGCAAATGGCAAAAATGGATATGAAAATGGGGGCACCTGCTTTAATAGGAAATAAAAAGAAGAAAACGCCGGAATTCCTGGAAAAAAAATATGGCATGAAAATGCAGATGGATATGGAAAATGACCAGATGAGCAAAGAAGATAATATGCCGATGAATGATGACATGGATATGGGGCACATGAACCATAACACCATGCCTGAGAAAGATACAAGCAATGATTTTACTTACACTGAACGTATGACGTATTTTAACTACAATTTCCTTGAATCAAAAGAGAAAACAGCTTATAATCCGGATATACCGGTAAACGAAATGCTCCTAAACCTTACCGGCAATATGAACCGTTACGTGTGGAGTTTAAATGGCATCCCGCTTTCAGAGGCCGACAGAATAAAAATTAAAGGTGGTGAGATTACCCGGATCACATTGAATAACCTCACCATGATGCACCACCCGATGCACCTTCACGGTCATTATTTCAGGGTTATAAACGAAAAAGGTGAATATTCGCCTTTAAAGCATTCAGCAAATGTACCCCCAATGGAAAAATTAACTATTGAGTTTTCCAATGAAGAATACGGCGACTGGTTTTTCCATTGTCACATACTTTACCATATGATGGGTGGCATGGCCCGGGTAATTAGTTATGATACACCAAGGGATGAACGAATGGAAGATTTCCCCGTAAAGGAATTTATAGATGAAACAGACCATTATTTTTCCTGGGGTTTGGCTCAATTAGGTTCTAATTTCTCTGAATTAAGGGTTACAACCAGCAGTATTCGTAATGAATTTGATTTGCGTGTGGAAAGCGATTATAACCAAAATTCAGAAATAGAAATTAGCTATAACCGGTATTTGAATGACTGGATAAGAATTTATGCGGGTGTTAATTCGGAAAACGTAATCCCCGATTCCTACGATAAATTTAACACTGTCGGGTTAGTAGGTGTAAAGTATTTCACACCTTACATGTTCAATGTTGATGTGAGTATAGACAATCAGCTTCGTCCAAGAGTTCGCGTTAATAAAGAAATTCTTCTGTTTCCACGGTTTTTCCTGGAAGGAGAATACGAATATCGGGCAGACTTTGGCTGGGTCAATGATTTAGAAGACAACACAGGGTTTGAGGGTGAATATGAATGGCTAATCAGGGCTTCTTATATACTATCCCGCAATTTTTCCATCCAGGTTAATTATAATAACCTTTATGGTTGGGGTGGTGGCTTAAGTGTCAGGTTTTAATAAAAACCTAAGAGGCCAAACTGAAAATAAATAAAAAAAACAGGTGCACGTTTAAGCCTGTAATCAAACGTGAAAATATTAGTAATCATTAAAATTGTATTAGTATGAAAACAAAAATTTTTAGCTTAGTAAGTCTGTTCCTTCTGGGAACAAGTGCACTTTTTGCACAGGCAAAAACAGAAAAATTTGAGGTTAAAGGCAACTGCGGAATGTGTGAAACACGTATTGAAACAGCAGCCAAATCGGTTGAAGGAGTGACTGCAGCCGACTGGGTACAGGAAACCAAGATGCTGGTTGTCGCTTTTGATTCGACAAAAACCTCGGTACACAAAGTACAGATGGCCATTGCGGATGCAGGCCATGATACACCCATGCACAAAGCAAAAGATGAAGTTTATGAAAAACTTCCGGCTTGCTGCAAGTATGACCGTACCGAGCCTGAAAAGAAATGACCGGAGACCAGATAAGCAGATTTTCCATGGAGGAATATATTGTTTCTCCATGGAAAATATCTTCTCTGTAAAAGTGTTTCGCGGTATTGCCTGGGTATCTTGAGACCAACATCCATGATCGTATGAAAAGTCGCTTACAGACTAAAAAAACCGATGGAATCCGTCGCGGCTGTAAAAATTCAGGGGATAGGAATACGCATATCGAAGGGACTGACGCGTGACGACATTGTGGTAATTATTCCCAACTCCTACATAACTACAAATAAAGTGATCAACTGGAGCCATCAGTCGAAGAAGACACGCTTCCGGATCATCAGAGGAGTTGCTTACGGAAGTGATGTGGGCCTTGTTGTAAAAGTGCTGGAGGCAAGTGCGCTGGAACATCCGGAGATTGGCAACAAGGAACATATCGAGGCACGCTTTGTAGACTTCGGAAACTCATCACTTGACTTCCATCTGCTATTCTTCAGTGATAATGTATTCAGGATCGAGAAGATAAAGAGTGAGATCAGGAAGATCATAAACCGGAAGTTCATCGGGAACAACATTACCATACCTTTTCCGCAGGTCGATCTGCACGTCAGGGATGTGCCGGGAACTATCCATGGGTGAAGAAACGATCCAACATGTAATTTGTTATTTTGGGGCTTAAATTTGAACAACCAGTGTGGCGCGATACCTGCACAGGCAAGCTACGGTAAAACGTGGCAAATTTATGGGGTATAACCGGATTTATTGAATTTATGCTTCAGATTATAGATGATTCGCCGGAACAATTGCTGGCTGCACACAACGTGCCACTGACAAAGAGCGACAGGTCACTGCTGGTAGCCACCCGTGAGGCAGGAGTGCCGTCGGGAATGTCGGAATAAATATCCTATATGGTTACTCCGTCACTGATGACGTCAGTGGTGGAGAAACACTGCCACAGATTGCTGTATTCCAGCTGCGTATGTTCATCGATGATGTCATGAAACGACTGTTGGAGAGCTCTTCCCGTGAGTCCGGAAGCGCTGTAGTATCCTGGATATAGGCCACAAAGTCAGGAATATTACCCGGCTCCGGGGTGAGTGTGATGATGCCATGGATATAGACGTTGGTATCCACAGTCACAGTACCCTGTTCATGCATCATCCTGAGTTGTCCGATGGTGATATAGTCTACCTGTGGTTCAGAAGGGCGAGTTGTTCAATACCTGGTTCCCTCTCTTCATAAAAGGGATAGGATCACTTTACTACCGTGACGGTGTGAACCTGTTTGACCAGATAGTCATAACTCCGTCACTGCCGGGAATGACGCACGCAGCAAACAGGGAGGTGTCATCGGGCGACGGCGGATCCGGGATCCTGCGGCAGGATATGACCATGCTTGCCAGTGCCAGAATAAGCAGGCTTGGCAGCCTATGGAAGGGGAGAAAAAACATTACGTACAAAATTGCTGAAATTTTCCTTATTTACAATATTGACCAAAAACTCGCGGCTGATACAATGCAACGCGTTGCTGTGCTTATATACAGCGTTGCTGTGCTTATAAACAGATGTACATATTGTCAGGTTACTGTGGCAGTAGCAATATTTGCCATGCTGTTATTCAATCATTGAGAAATTTTATTGTAACGATTTGGTAATTGTCCTGTGATATAATCAAAATACGTTTGCCCATGAAAAAGATAAAACTATGATCTCATGAAAAAACTCTTTTTATTGTTCATTTTATCACACTTATTATCAGGTACATACCTTTTTGCAGAAGTTGATAAAATCGAGGATAACAAAGGTGCCATTGTTGGAAGAGTGGTTGATTCCGAGAATCTTCCTCTTCCAGGTGCCGCAGTGGTTATTTTGTCGTTAAACAAAGGAACAATCGCCGATAATAATGGTGCTTATCGCCTGATCGGGTTAAACCCTGGTGAATACATTGTAACCGTTTCATATGTTGGTTTTAAACCCATAGAAAAGAGTGTTACCATTGAAGAAGCCACAACACAAACGCTTAACTTTCAGCTATCCGATAATGAAATAATAGGAGAAGTAGTGGTAATGGGAAGCGCCGGTGGAGTATTAAAAGCTCTTAATATGCAGCTAAACTCGCCGAGTATTATGAATGTAATTTCATCGGATCAGGTAGGAAGTTTTCCCGATCCCAATATTGGTGATGCCTTAAAGCGTATTCCTGGTATCCATGTCCAGTACGACCAGGGTGAGGCCAAATTAATAAGTATTCGTGGTACCGATCCTTCAAAAAGCACCATTTCAATCAACGGCACCGCCATATCCGGCACTGGGGATAACCGTTCGGTTGGCGTTGATGCAATCCCGGCAGATATGGTACAAGTCATTGAAGTGAGCAAGGCAATTACCCCCGATATGGATGGTGATGTCATTGGTGGTGCTGTAAATCTGGTGACTCGAAAAGCTCCTTATTCAAAACGTCTTTCTGTTTCTGGTGCAGGAGGTTACAACTTTTTAACAAGAGATCCGCAGATAAATGGGAGTATCATTTTTGGAGACAGGTATTTTAATGATAAGTTGGGAATTATCGGCTCTGCATCGGCTTATGACCAGAAACTGGGTTCAAATAATCACAACTCATCCTGGGAACCGACTATGGTTGGTAGCACGGAATATTTTGTCCCAAAATATCTGAATATTGAACAAACACTAATGGAACGCCTTCGTCAGAGTTACACGCTTGGAATTGATTTCAATTTCAATGAAAACCATTCGATAGCATTCACGGGTATTTTCAACGATTATAAAGACTGGCGTAAAACCTACTCACTGCGTATCGACGATATTGGAGGAGGCTATAAAGGAAACTGGTTAATGACCGATGACTACAGCGACATTAAAAGTTTTGAGCAGGTTTTTGATGATATAGAAGATTTCCAGGATGAAATTGACGGAGATATTGATGCTGATGGCGACGGTGTTAATGATGTAACCGGCAAACCATATATTGTTTTAGATGAAGATAACAATGGGATTGACGATAATTCGGGTACTATGTATGTAGATTATGATCCGGAACATCCCACATTCCATCCCGAACTTGAACGCCATGTTTATGCCGGTGCAAACCAAAAGGGTGGTGATTTAGTGCATAAAAAAATCCTTAACTATGGTTTTGAAGGCGAACATAACCTGGGCCTTTTAAAGGCCAATTGGAAATTCGCCTACATCTCAACCATAGAAGACGAACCAGATTCACGCGATTTCGAGCTGCAGAGCTACAATGAAAAAACAGTAGTCATGGACTTCACTAATCCCCGTTTTATAGGTCTTGATAAAGGGTTTGGGATTGATAATGTTGTGGAACAAATTGCAGGTAGAACTTCAGCAGATATCGATGAAAACCGGGTAGATACCTGGGAACTGGACGGTTTTAAGGGTCGTGAAAGACGTTCGAATGTAGATCAGTTTCTTTACCAGGCTGATTTTGAGCTTCCTTTAATTCAGGGTAAATATGAAAATAAACTGAAATTTGGAGTGAAAGCCAAAACTATGGATAAGAGCCGTAAAATTCCCGGCCGTGTCAAATGGAAACCTCTCGACAACGATCCGGAATCTCCCGGTGTATATAACTGGAAATGGATGTGGAGTGATTTTGCCCAAAACATGCAATATGTAAGTTCTGCTTTCAGCAATTCATACTATACAGTTGGACAGTCGGTTACAGCCAATTGGGTTGGACAGCAGAATACAAGCTTTGATGGACCAACCGACAGATGGAAAATAGTCACGCTTTACAATTCTGAAATTGCTGATGGCTATACAGCTTCTGAAGATATTTACAGTGGTTATGTTATGTCTACACAGAAATTAGGCGATAAGATGAGCCTGCTCGCCGGGTTACGGGTTGAACAAACCAGAATAGATTACCATGGTTTTGAATATTTTGAACGTGCTGAAACCTTTGACGAGGTAAGCGCCAGTCAGGATTATGTTTCACTTTTGCCAGGTGTTCACCTGAAATATATGCCCACCTCAAAAAGTGTATTTCGCATGGCTTACACTAAAACCATCAGCCGCCCGAATTATCGTGATATTGTACCGTACACCAAATGTGATATCAGTGACTTAGAGATATTTTTTGGGAATCCTGATATTAAACCAACTGCGGCCCACAATTTCGACCTGTTGGGCGAATATTACCTTGGATCGACAGGTCTGCTTTCAGCAGGTATTTTTGTGAAAAATATCCGTGATTATGAAGTACGGATAATTGAGGTTTTGCCATGGGAAGAGGTTTCACCGTATTTAATAACCCCCGATGAAATTAATGCCCGCACCGATATTACAGAAGATCAGAAAGCCAATTACATAAACCGGTATAATAAGGCTGAAGGAAAAGAATTTGAGAGTTTTACACCAGGCAACGGAGGGAATGCAAACCTTTATGGGGTGGAAGTAGCTTTTCAGAAAAGACTCGATTTTCTTCCGGGAGTGTTGAGCAATTTTAGTGTTTATGCCAACTATACACACAACTGGGTCGATAATAAAGACAATGAATACGAACTTTCAGGAACAGCCGAAGACATTCTCAATGCTTCGCTGGCTTACGATAGCAAACGTTTCAGCGCCCGCATTTCCTATAATTATACTGCCGACTTTTTAACCGGTAACGGCCAAACAGAACAATATGATGTTTTCTATGATAAGGTTTCGTACCTCGATGCCAACATTGATATCTTTATCACCCGGAAACTTGTACTTTTTGCCTCGGCCAATAACCTGCTGAACGAAGTCCAACGTACCTATCAGTGGAAACCTGATTACACTTATTCGTCGCTGGAAAACGGTATCAGATTGCAGGCCGGACTAAAATTGAATATCTATTAAAATTCACAATGATGAAAAATATATTTCTTTTTCTTATTGCTGTTCTTGTTTCTTGCAATCCGCAAGTTGAACAAAATAGTGTGAAACAAAGTGAGAATGAATATTCCAATTTTGAACCAACTCTCTTCCCGGACAGAATAATGCTGAGCATCCCCGGCGATCCGGCTACTAGTCGTGCTGTTTCGTGGCGTACACTCTTCACCATAACAGAGAGTGTTGCCCAAATTACACCAGTTGTCGCTTCCCCCGGACTTGAAAAGGATGCAATTACAAAAAAAGGCACCAGCACTCCATGGGAGGAGGGTAGTCAGGTTTCAATGGGGCACAAAGTTGTTTTTGAAAACCTTAAGCCCGCAACAAAATATGCATACCGTGTGGGCGACGGCGAAAGGTGGAGTGAATGGCTTCAATTTAAAACCTCCTCCGCCGAAGACGGACCTTTTACCTTTCTTTACTTTGGTGATGTACAGAACGACATAAAATCGCTCGGTTCACGCACTGTTCGTCAGGCATACACACATTTTCCCGAAGCTGACTTTATGCTTTTTGCCGGCGACCTTGTGAGCCGAAGTACCGAGGAATACTGGCGTGAATTCTTTTACGCAGGTGGCTGGATTTTTGGAATGATGCCCAGTGTCGTTACACCGGGAAACCACGAATACGACAAACCGGAAAATCAACCGCGCACTTTCTCGAAGCACTGGAATCAGATCTACAGTGCACCTGCAAATTCGCCTTCAGAAGAGTATTACAATCGAAATTACTATCTGGATTATCAGGGAGTTAGGTTTATATCTTTTGATTCTCCGGCACTTGGTGAAAATGAGGAAGACAGCGTCCTTGTGATCACCTGGCTCGATAAAACCCTTGCTGAAAACCCTAACAGGTGGACGGTGCTTTTCACTCACTATCCTGTCTATTCGTGTTCACAGGGACGAAACAACGAAAAATACAGGAATACAATAAAGCCGTTGCTTGAAAAATACGGCGTAGATCTGGTACTTGCAGGACATGACCATACCTATTGCCGAGGTTTTAATCCTGAGGGAATAGAAGTCCGGGGAAAGAATATGCCGTTGTATGTGGTTTCGGTAGCCGGTCCCAAAATGTATGGGCTGAACACCAGTTTCTGGAGCGAACGCATGGCTTCGTTGACACAACTCTACCAGTATGTTTCGGTAAGCAGGGAAAAACTGGAATTCAAAGCATTTACTGTTGCCGGCGAACTCTACGACCATTTTGTAATCAGCAAAACTGATAATGGGATGAATACTTTTCTTGAAAGCCCTGAAGTGGCTGCCATTGTCCAAAGGACCGAGATACCGGAAAGCGCTTTGGAAAATTATTCAGAAGATGAATTAGAACAATATCAGAAGAAATTCAACAAGTAGTGGGTTAGTGAGATAGATAAATCAGAAGAGGTATCCCTGAAGACTGTAATTTGGTTTTCAGGGTTACTTTGTTTTTAAATTTTCCAATACAGAACCAGAAACTGAATTATCGGTTTTACCAATGAATACGGCAGAGATGTCAACCGGATAAAATTTCCAGACCCCTCTATAATTAAAAGGCCATAAATATGAAAATTCGTTCAATAATACTTGTGATCTTCTTATTCACAATTGCATCCTTTATTCATTCGTGTAACCGGCAAGGCAAAGAGTCCCACAAAGCAGGTGAACAAATACCAAATGTCGTGGAGGCAAGTGTTGAAACCGAATCCACAATGCATGGCAAAAACGTTGATTCATCTGATGACCCTGCTATTTGGATAAATCGTAAAAATCCTGCTAACTCTTTTATAATCGGTACCGATAAAAAAGGAGGGCTGGCAATATATGACCTGGCAGGTCAACTATTGAATTACTACCCGACCGGCGATATGAACAATTGCGATTTGCGCTACGGTTTTGCACTTAATGATACAACCATCGACATACTGGCAGCCAGCAACCGCACCTGTCAATATACATGCAATAAACGTTACCTGGTCGTTTAATGCCTGTATGGTAATTCTTATTTCATCAACTTCAACAGCTTGTGATTAAAAAAAATCAGCATCGGAAGCCTCTTTTTAATCGCCCGGAGAATAAATACCGAGATGCATACATGATCATAATCAAGGTGGCATGCGGATAAAAAATCTATCTTTGCACGCAGGAAATTCATCGCTAATAATTTAAACCCAACAACGTGAAAAAACTAATCGTTATCATGATGTTAGCATCAATCGCGGCTGTATCGTGCAACACCGCGCAGCAGGATCAGGGAAACCCCTTCTTTGCTGAATGGCAGACGCCATTCGGCGTACCTCCCTTTGATCTGATAGAGAATGACCACTACATGCCTGCCATCGACTCAGGCATTACGGCTGCCCGTATGGAGATCGACGCAATAGTGTCGTCATCGGAACCAGCCACTTTTGCGAATGCCGTTGCAGCTTATGACAGGGCCGGACAGCTCCTCAACAAGGTGGCATACGTCTTCTACTCGCAGACCAGCGCCAATACCAACGACACGCTGGAGCAGCTTCAGATGGAGGTGGCTCCCAAGATATCAGCCTTCAATGATGAGGTGCTTCTCAATGCAGGGCTATTCGCCCGGGTCAAGGCAGTATACGAAAACAGGGAGGCTGAGCAGCTTAACCCAGAGGAGCTCTTCCTGCTTGATAACCTCTACAAGAGCTTTGTACGCAACGGTGCACTGCTCGACTCCGCCAACCAGGAGACATTGAAAAAACTGAACCAGGAGATCTCCGTGCTAACGGTCCGGTTCAGCCAGAACGTTCTTGGAGAGACCAACGATTTCAAACTGGTGATCGATAATGAGGCTGACCTCGCCGGTCTACCCGACGGGGTGATTGCCAATGCTGCTGAGATGGCAAAGGCCGAGGATATGGATGGCAAGTGGGTCTTCACCACTCAGAAGCCGAGCATGCTGCCCTTCCTGCAGTATGCCGATAACCGCGACCTGCGTAAGAAGCTTTATGACGCCTACCTCAACCGTGGCAACAACGGCAACGACAGGGATAACAACAAGATACTGGCTGATCTGGTGAGACTGAGGGCTGAGAGGGCGAAGCTGCTGGGCTATGAGACCCATGCCGACCTGGTCCTTGAAACAAGGATGGCCAAGACCCCGGAGAACGTTCTCAACCTTCTCACCGACCTGCTCGGCAGGGCACTGCCTGTGGCAAAGCGTGAGCGTGAGGAGATGCAGCAGATAATAGATGCCGAGGGTGGTAACTTCAAGCTGGCAGCGCACGACTGGTGGTATTATGCCGAGAAGCTGCGTAAGGCAAAGTATGACCTTGACGAGACAGAGCTGAAACCTTACTTTACTCTTGACAATGCCCGTGACGGAGCCTTTGCCGTGGCCAACAGGCTTTACGGCATCACCTTCACCCGCATCAATGATATACCGCTGCCGCACCCCGATGCACAGGCTTTCGTGGTTAAAGAGGCCGACGGCAGCCACGTTGGAGTGCTCTATATGGACTTCTTTCCACGTGAGAGCAAGCGCCAGGGTGCATGGTGCGGCGGATACCGTGACCACCGGGTGATCGACGGCAAGGAGATAACACCCGTTGTGACCATCGTTGGCAACTTCACCCCGCCGGCAGAGGGTAAGCCGGCCCTGCTGAGCATGGATGACGTGCACACCCTCTTCCATGAGTTCGGTCACGGACTGCAGGCACTCTTCTCAAACAACGTCTACGGAAACACCACCGTTGCATGGGATATCGTGGAGCTTCCCTCACAGATAATGGAGCATTGGGCAACACAGCCTGAGGTGCTCAGTATGTACGCAAAACACTATGAGACCGGCGAGGTGATACCGCAGGAGCTGATTGACAAGATCAGGAACAGCAGCTACTTCAACACCGGCTTCGACAATGTGGAGATCATGGCGGCATCACTGCTTGACATGGCATACTACTCACTGGAGGCCCCGGTTGAGGTTGACGTGCAAAAGTTTGAGAAGGAAACCATGCAGAAGATAGGACTCATACCCGAGATCGAGCCGAGATACAGGAGCACCTATTTCCTCCATATAATCGACGGTTACGATGCCGGCTACTATGTCTACACCTGGGCTGCGGTGCTTGACCATGATGCATTCGAAGCCTTCAGGGAGAAGGGTATCTTCGACCAGGCTACAGCCACATCATTCAGGAAGAATGTCCTTGAACCGATGGGCACCATGGATGCTGAACAGATGTACCTCAACTTCCGCGGTCGCGAACCGGACATCGAACCTCTCCTCAGAAACAGGGGCCTGATCTGAGACTTCAGACCGAACCGGTAAAGGGACCAGAATTGAAGCAGGGCCCGAACCTGAACAGGGCACAGAACTGAAAACAGGGCGCTGATCTGAGAACAGGAGATCACAGGTAAGACTGTCATCCGTGATGGGTGACAGCCTCTTTTTTTGAACATGTGCCTCTATATATTATCTCGTTTTGGTTGTGTGAGTTAAAAAGAGGATTGTGCCGGTGTCATCATAGCCGCTGAGAATTGACTCACCGTTATGCTTAAGACCTTGGTGCCTGAAGCCCGTCATGACCAGCGCCGCCGTGGAGGAGCGGATGTTTATGAGTTTTTTTGCCGAGTCGCCCTTTTGGTTGAGATGGCAGTGAAAAAGACGGGGGCTGTGCCGAACTTGTTTTTTGCAGGCTTTGCTTCCATATATGACCTACTGAGCGATGTATGAATCAGATACTATGGTAAAGATGGTAAAAAAAATCTCAATAGGTTATTTGATATCTTTGCCATATTATAAAAAAATGGAAGAGAAAAAGGTCATAGCGGGTATGGACCCTGATATGCTGGCCATACATCTCGCCACTGCGGGAATAGACGAGAGATATGCCAGGCGACTGCTTTATTGGGTTTACAGGAGGGGTATCCGGTCGTTCAGCGAGCCTGACGATATACCGGTGAGGGTTAAGTCCGCATTGGAAGAGCGGTTTATCACCGGAGTAAACCCTCCCGTCTCTTCTGTCAGATCGTCTGACGGTTCGGTGAAATATCTTTTCGGCACTGCCGGGGGCCTGTCTCATGAGACTGTCTGGCTGCCGGAAGGCAGGAGGATGACGGTGTGCGTCTCGGTACAGTCGGGCTGCCGCATGGGCTGCCGCTTCTGTGCCACTGGCAGGGACGGTTGGAGGGGCAATCTCACGGCAGGTGAGATCGTCAATCAGGTAGTGGGCATAACCGATCCCTTCACTCACATAGTTCTTATGGGCATGGGAGAGCCGGGTGACAACATCGGTGAGGTGATCAGGGCTTGCAGAGTTTTTACGGCAGAGTGGGGACTGGCCGCGGGGAGGAGCAAGGTCACCGTCTCGACCGTGGGGGTGACGCCCGCGGTGAGGAGGCTGCTGGATGAGACGGAGGTCAATATCACCCTCAGCCTCCATTCGCCCTTCGCGGACGAGCGGGCGGAGGTCATTCCTGCAGAGCGGAGATGGCCTTTCACGGAGTCACTGGAGCTGATGCAGGAGTATGACAACAGCCGTCGTCGGCGCTTTACTGTTGCCTATGTGATGATAAAGGGTAAAAATGATAGCGGGAGGCACCTGGAAGAGTTAAGGAGGCTTCTGCACGGCACCGGCATAAGAGTCAACCTCCTGCCGTACCATCCCCTTCCGGGAGACAGTGAAAAGAGTGCCGATGAGAAGACCATGATGCAGTTCAGGCACCAGCTAGTGACATCAGGAGTAGGGGCTTCGGTGCGAAGGTCGCGCGGAGCCGATATAGCCGCGGCATGCGGGATGCTGGCATCGGGTGGCACTACGCGTAAGAGGAAAGGATGAGGGTTCATCCGGGCGATAATGCCATCGGTATAGTAAGAGCAGACAGGACTGACTCAGGAGCTATTTCCCGGGATTGATCAGCTGGAGCATGTATTCCGTCACAAACCGTTCCCGTGTCCGCACCCACTCACGCTTCGTGGCACAGAGTTCAAAGCCGTGACGCCTGAACAGGTTCATGCTGTCACTGTTGCCTTCAAGGATGTTGCACCAGAGCTGATGCAATCCGATAGTTTCAAAAGCATATGCAATTATGCATCCCAGTGCTGCTGAAGCATATCCTTTCCTGCGTTCTGCGGGATCGGCGATCAGTATGCCCACACCGGCACGCATATGATAATGATCAAAGTCGAACAGGTCAATGGTCCCCACGGTAAGGGCGTCAGCCGTCCGGTCAATCATAAGTCGCAGCTGGCTTGTCTCATAGAGGCTTTTGTGGGAGCTGGCGATATACCTCTTCAGGGTGTACCTTGAGTAGGGAACAAGAGTATTGCTCTGCTTCCAGTCGGATTCCTCATTCTCCCATTTATAAAGCAGTTCCAGGTCTTCCGGTTCAACAGCCCTCAGTCTGACGCCATCACCTTCCAGAATCATTCCTGTAGACTTTCTTGACGAATATGTCAGTGGGATATCCCAGCCTGAGCAGTCTTGTCAGCTCATCGTAGGCTGCACGTTTGGTATTGAAGCGTCCGGTTGTATAACGGTAGAAACGGTCCTCACTGTTGTAAAAGACCGATATATCGGCATACTCAAAATAGGCCGGGTCAACCGGGTTATAGAGTGCCATCACCTGTACGGTATAGTAAAGTACCTCAGGTTCTATCTCATCATCGCTGTCAGAGACATCTCTCAGCAGCAGGTCGGTTATCAGTGATGCAGAGTCGACCTGGGAGATATATGGCAGATCATCGGGGTCGAAGCTGATGGTAACAGTGTCCGCTTTCTCTTCCACGGGAGGATTGAACATAAAGAGGGCTATCTCCTTCTTCTTGTAGCCGGTCATAATGGAGTGGAGTCCGAAGGCTCCGTCATCAAAGGGCTGGAAGCCGGTATCATCATCGGTTGTGCTGACCGGGTATCCCAGGTTGACGGGTTTACCCCACTCACCGGCCGACATTGCAGACAGGAAGATGTCATATCCTCCAATGGAGCCGTGCCCTTCAGAGCTGAAGGTGAGTGTCAGCCCGTCTTTGGAGATGAACGGTGTCTCCTCGTTATAGGGAGTATTGACACTGCTGCCCAGGTTTACAGGTATGCCCCACTCGCCGGTGGCATCCTTCTCCGACATCCAGAGGTCTAGTTCACCGAGGCTGCCCTCACGGTTTGAGGTGAACCACAGTTTGTTTCCATCGGCAGAGACGGTGGCATGTGATTCGTAAAATCTGGTGTTGATGTTCCGGTTGAGCTTTGTGACGGGAGACCAGCGGCCGTTGCTGAAGGTCGTGACATATATATTGCCGTCATAGTTATCGTTCTTGAAGAGGTAGAGCTCCGTGCCGTCGCCGTTGAGTGAGGTGGTATGACAGTCAGTTCCCATTGATGCTTCAAGGGTAATATCCTTCGGTGTGCCCCAGCTGCTGCCCTCCCTGCGTGTCACATAGACCACGCTCTCGAGCCCGCGTCTCTCGGTATAAGCCATCACGTTGCCGTCGAAGCTGATAACCGGACGCTCATTGACAGAGCCCTGGTTAATGTACTCCTTGAGGGGTTGTATCAGCACCCTGACAGGGTTGTTCATCTGTGCGGTGGCAAGATTGCAGGCCTGTATCTGCTGGTTGATAAACTCCTGGTTCTCCATATCACCCGTCTCGGAGACCAGCTGTTTGAAGAAACGGTAAGTATTCAGGGCGCTGTCAAGCCTGTTGGTGATGCGGTAGGCATTTCCAAGGGAGAAGTAAGCGTCAAGTGGAGCCTGCGTCTCCTTCAGCTTTCCTGTCCTGGAGTTGTAACTGGTGTTTCTGACGGCATCTTCCAGGAAGGGTATGGCCTTGGGTTTCTCATCGAAGATGTTGAGATAGCAGTTGCCGATCTTGTATTTTATGTTGGCGTTTCCGGGGTTTACTTCATTGAGTATGAGATAGAGCGGGTTGGCCAGTTCAAACTCGCCGAAGAGGTAGTGCGATTCCGCCTCAAGCCAGATCTCCTTTATCTCACTCTTTTTCTGTGCACTCAGCGGCGCCAGAACCAACAGTAACGTTAAAAATGCAATTCCCCTTTTTCCCATGTCAAGATTTGATTATAAAATTAACTCTTCCGGAGCATAATGGCATTTTTTCCCGGTATTATTTAAGCCTGACGAGGTAAATATCAGCCTTGCCGGCTCCCGGTTCCTTTCCGGTCATCGACATGTAGCCTGCCCTGCCTTTGTCAGTGGGGCAGAAGAAGATGTTGTCGTCGGGAGTATTGAGCGGATATCCCAGGTTGACAGGTTTGCTCCACAGGCCGTTATACTGAAGGTCACTGCGGAAGATGTCATAGCCTCCCATGTTGTAGTGACCCTGTGATGCAAAGAAGAGGATCTTGCCCTCATTGATGAGGAAAGGCCTGTCATCATTGAAGGGAGTGTTGACCTCCGGTCCCATATTTACCGGTGTGCCCCATTCACCGTTACTGTCAAGTTTTGAGACATACAGGTCAAGTCCGCCGAAGCCGCCCGGCCTGTCACTCGAGAATATCAGTGTGGAGCCGTCCTCGGTGATGTAGCCGTGAGCCTCCCAGTATTTGGTGTTGATATCCTTTTTGAGTTTCTGTGCCGGTTCCCACCTTGCACCGTCGTACCTGCTCATCCATATGTCGCTGTTGATGTTGTCATCCTTTGAGAGGAGCATCATAGTGCCATCGGAAGAGAGACATGAGACGTAGTGATCTCCGTCAGACTGAAGCTCCGGAGTGATGTTCACGGGAGAAGTCCACTCGTTCCTGACTTTCCGTGAAAACATAATCGCATCGTAGAACTTCATGGCGGTCATGAATGCCATCGACTCACCGTCGGCAGATATGACGGGAAAGAAGTTGTCATTGCTGTCGTTAATCATGTTGTCAACGGGTTCCAGGGTGAACCGCACCGGTGTGGCCATGATGGCGGGAGCGTTGGCACAGGTGGCAATCTGCTGGTCAACGAACATCATATTTTCAATGTCACCGGGAAGGAGTGTCTCACGGTACCTGAGATATGCATCCCTGGCCTTCTCAAACATATAGTTAATCTTGTAGGCATCTCCCAGGAAGAAGATGGCTTCATACGGCGCATAAGTCTGTCGCAGAGATCCCTCACGGTATTTGGCATGTACCTTCTGGGATGCATTCTCAAGATACTCGATCGCCAGGTGCTTGCTTCCCTCCATGTTGAGATAGCAGAGGCCGATGCGGAATGCAATGTTTGCGTTATCGGGCATGGCTGCATATATACCCTGATAGTAGGGCAGTGCATCGGAGTAGTCTCCTCTCATCAGAAAGTATTCAGCTTCGTAGAAGGCTTCCTGCAACCGGATGTTGTCCTGTGCTCCGGCATAACAGGCAGCCGAAAGAATCAACACAAAAAGTAAAACTCTCTTGCTTTTCATTCGGTTATTTTATTTAATTTGTCGAATGGAACTTACATGAAATTAGTTAATCCCTCCCTTTGGTGAGTTTCTGCTCATGTAAGTTTCATTGCGCTATTGATCATTGTCATTTTTCTTCTTTTTCCGTCTTATAAGGATAAGGAACAGTATAAAAAGTGCAGTTATCGGCAGCAGCCACCAGAGACAACACCTTCTCTTTTCCCCGTCGTCATCATTGCTGACGGGCAGGGCTTCCTGTTCACCCCAGGTAAGGGTATCACCTGTGGAAACATCTTGTGTGGCGATCTCATCCTCCTGTCCCTGTTCCGTTTTCTCAGAGGCGGGGTACACGGGTATCTCATGATAGAGGGGCACCTCTCTTCTTTCCGGAGCGTCACTGCGGTTCACGGTTACGGCTGCGCCGGCCTCATTGCCGAAGCGGTCAGTGAGCCGTAAAGTGACGTCGCTCCGGCCCTCCTCCGGCACGAAAGAGTAGGTAAAGACGGAGTCAGCCAGCTGTTGACGTTCGGATGTCAGAACGGAATCGGGAGAGAGCACCTCTATATCAAGCAGGGCCCTCTCCCCGGACATGACGCTTATCTCCACGGGCTCTTCACCCGTGACATTGATGAGGGTGTCACCCGGGAGCAGAAGCTGCGCTGAAAAGTCGGTCTCGTCGAGGATGACAGGCTCAAGTCTTATGGTGTCACCGGGGTGTCCCGGGGGTATCACATATTCCATGGTGACGGGCATGGCGTCATCGGACTCATAGGTAAAACGGTACGACCCGTGCGGGAGCCTGAACGACCACAGTCCCGTTAGTGGGTTGGTGAGAGTGCTTATCACTTTCTGCAGGTCAGTGGTGTTTACGGCAGTGACCTTCACCGGCTGCGGAAACTCATCCAGCAGGTTCCTGACGCCTGCTCTTCCCATGATTATGAAGATGCGCGGATTGAGTTCCGAGTATATGTCGCAGCTTATAATATCCCCAAGACCCTCGCTTTCCTCAATGAATCGTGAGAGATACCCCCTGTTGCCCTCCCTTGCCGGTGAGAAGAAGAGATCATCATCGGTAGTGTTGACCGGGTAGCCGACATTGACAGGTTTACCCCAGTTGCCGTTTTCATCAAGGTCGGAGCGGAAGATGTCAAAGCCCCCCATATTATAGTGGCCCCGTGAGCTGAAAAAGAGGGTGCGGTCATTGTTGGCGAGGAACGGGGTCTCTTCATTATAAGGAGTGTTGATGACACCCCCGATGTTCACCGCCGTACCCCAGTCGCCCGTGCTGTCACGCTCAGCCATGAATATGTCAAGTCCGCCGAGGCTCTCCCTGCGGTTGCTGGTGAAGAAAATCCTCCGGCCGTCTTGTGACATGGCGGCATGCGACTCCCAGTATTTTGTGTTGATATTGCCGTTCAGCTTCCTGACGGTGCTCCAGGTGTCGCCACTCAGTGTGCTCTCGTAGATGTTCCCGTCATAGGTGTCAGTCCTGTAGAGCAGAAGCGTTTTACCGTCATGCGAGACGAATGAGGTATAGTAATCCTGGTCGATGCCCAGCTGAGGTGTGAGGTTGACCGGCTCAGACCAGTTGCCGTTCACCTTCACCGTCCAGAAGATAGCGTCGTAGAATGGCAGTTCGCGGGTGAAGAGGAGGGTCTTCTCATCAGATGATATAACGGGATTGATTTCAGAAAACCGGCTGTTGACTGTGCTGCCAAGGTTCTTCGCCACTACATAGGCAGGTCTACGCATCATCTTTTCGGCGTTGTGGCAGGTCTCTATCTGGAACCTGACAAGGGAGGTGTCATACATCTCCGTATCCACATCCCTGAGGAAGAGCTCATAGGTCTCAACCGCCCTGTCAAAGTCATTGCTGATTCTATAGGCATTTGCCAGGAAGTATAGGACATCATAGGGGGCTCCCGTCTCACGCAGCTTGCCGCGGCGGTATTCCGGGTCAATATTCCGTGATGCGGCCTCAAGGAAGGGAATAGCCTTCTCCTTTTGCCCGGGGGTGTTGAGATAGCACTGGCCGATCCTGAAACAGAGATTGTAATTCTCAGGGTAGATCTGCAGGAGGCTCAGATACTTCGGCAGGGCTTCGGCATAATCCTCAAACAGTATATCTCCTTCGGCGGAGACAAACAATTCGCGAAGATCTCCCCTTGACTGGCCTGCCATGGAGACCGCATACATTATAAATACAAGGAAGAGGAGATGTTTAGCCCTTCTCATTCAGATAATTGGTTTTCTTAAAGAGACTAATATAATTGAAATATTGAAACAGCCGTGAGCCAATATATTCCTTTTTAACAACAGAGGTCACTTTTTAATCAACCGTGTCGTGAGCAGCAGCACTATTTTCGATTTTTCAATCAGTGTCACGGCAGCTTTGACAGGCAGGTGCCATCCGCGGCCGAGGTGTTTGACGGCAAAGATTTTCATGGCTCCGCAGAAGTGTCTTATCCTGCTCTCGCTGTCAGCGAAGGGGCTTCTGCCCTTGTAATGGACAATATGTACATCAGGCAGGTAGTAGTTGAACCACCCCGCCTTCCTGATGCGCCAGCTCAAATCGATATCTTCACCGTACATAAAGAAGGAAGTGTCAAAGAGTCCGGCATCATCAAGAGCCTTTCTGCGCAGAAGCATAAAGGCGCCGGTTAGGATATCGGCCCTGCATGTCTCTTTTTCCGGGAGGTGGCCGAGGTAGTATGCGTTGAAGAGCGGAGAACGCGGGAAGAGTCTGCCAAGACCGCTGAGCCTGAAGAGAGATGTCATCGGTGAGGGAAATCCTCTTTTGGACTCCGGAAGGAACTTTCCGTTGCCGTCTGTCATCCTGGCCCCGGCGGCACCGGCATCGGGGTGGCCATGCATGAATGCCAGGGCATGGGTCAGAGCGTCAGGGGCAACCACGGTATCGGGATTGAGTATCAGTACAAAATCGCCGGAGGAGACCCTTATGCCCCTGTTGCATGCCGCCGCATATCCTTCGTTGGTGACGGAAACGATAAGTCTGACGTAGCTGAATTCATCCCTCACCATCTCTGCCGACCCGTCGGAAGAGGCGTTATCAACAACGGTTATCTCGTAAGGAATGCCCTCTGCTGCCCTGACCAGTGACAACAGAGCCTGCTTCAGGTAATCACGGACATTGTAGGAGACGATAACTGCCGAGAGCTCCATCGGTTTCAGGCCCGGTCCATCTCCTCCCTTATGGTTGCGGCCAGCCTGCGGACCCCCTCGCAGGTGTCATTTTTATCTGCGAAGGAAAAGTTTATTCTCATTGTATTATGCCCTTCGCTGTTACAATAGAATGCCGAGCCGCTGACAAAGGCAACTTTTTTCATGATGGCCTTTTCGAGCAGCATCGTAGCATCAATTGACGGAGGCAGTGTAACAAAGAGGAACATTCCGCCCGAGGGCTCGGTCCATGTCACACCCTCCGGCATGAACTCCCGGAAGCAGCTGATCATATAATCACGTCGCTGTCGGTAGAGTTCAACCGTCTTCTTCAGGTTAACGTCGAGGAGTCCCTTTTCAATATACCGTGCTGCAATCTTTTGTATCAGCGGTGGAGAGCAGAGGTCGGCAGACTGTTTGGCAGTAACGATCTTATCAATGATCTGCGGGTGACCGGTGACCCATGCCAGTCTGAATCCCGGGGCGAGGATCTTTGAGAAGGTAAAGAGGGTTATCACCCTGCCGGATCTGTCGAGTGATGCCATGAGTGGCTCGGGAGTGCCTTCAAAGCGTACCTCGCGGTAGGGGCTGTCTTCCACGATCAACAGGTCATGTCTCTCTGCCACCGATATTATATCAAGGCGCCGTGAACGGGGCAGAGTCACACCGGCGGGATTCTGGAAATCGGGGATTATGTAAATGAACTTGATTATTCTGCCTTCCTTTTTAAGGTTTATGATGGTCTCTTCCAACAGCCCGGGGTGCATGCCCTCACTGTCAAGAGGAATGCCTTTAAGGATTGCACCGTAGTTTGAGAAGGCATTGAGTCCCCCGAGGTAGGAGGGGAGTCCGCAGATGACCACATCCCCCTTGTCAATGAAAAGCTTGCCGCAGAGGTCGAGGGCCTGTTGCGAGCCGGTGGTAATGACGATATTTTCGGGGGAGATGTCCAGCCCGTCATTCAGGTGCCGTTTGGCGAGGAGGGTGCGCAGCTTTATGTCACCCTCGGTGGTGCCGTACTGAAGGGCAGCCTTGCCGTCTTCCTCAAGCACCTCACAGGCTATCTGCCTTATGTCATCTATCGGGAATGAGTCGGGAGAGGGAAGACCCCCGGCAAACGATATCATCTCAGGCTGCTGCGTGAGCTTGAGGATTTCACGGATGGATGACTTCTTCATCATTTGCGATGAACCCGAAAAAAATCTGTCGAAGGTCATGGGCGCCGGGTATTGATTTTTATCAAATTAAGCAAGATTTTCAGAATAAAAAAAATGACATCTGGAAATTTTAATGGATTCCGTCTGCCGGCGGGTCACTGGCGTCCCTGCTGTGTGGAGAAAGGCTGGCGATTGATGATGGACTGGCCCAGGGTGATCTCATCGGTATATTCCAGTATATCGCCGATAGCCACTCCGCGGGCCAGGGTGGTAAGACGGAGATCGCAGCCCGATAGGCGTTTGCTGATATAGAAGTTGGTAGTGTCACCCTCCATGGTGGTGCTGAGGGCGAGGATGACCTCCTGCACTCCGCCTTCGCGCACCCTCTCCTCCAGACTGTTGATGGTGAGATCTGACGGACCGATGCCGTCGACCGGTGAGATGATTCCTCCAAGCACATGGTACAACCCCCGGTACTGTCTGGTGTTCTCAACAGCCATGACATCCTGCACGCTTTCGACCACGCAGATTACCGATCTGTCCCTTGAGCCTGAGCTGCAGATACTGCATACCGGCGTATCACTGATGCCGTGACACACACTGCAGTAACATACTTCATCGCGCAGCTTCATCACCGTCTCTCCGAAACGGCGCACCTCTCCGCTGTCGCGGCGAAGCAGATGCATGACAAGCCTGAAGGCTGTCTTGCGGCCTATGCCCGGAAGAGATGCGAACTCATTCACAGCCTCTTCCAGCAGTTTTGAGGGGAAGTTCGCTGACATATATAGGCTTTGTGGCAAAAATAAATCAAATTAATCCCCCAAACCTGTCAGGTTGATAACTTTTATCTCCGAACTTTTTATTATTCTTGCAGACACTCTTTTCAACAATGACACCAACGCTTATATTTTTCATCTTTCTGGCCTACACCGTGATGCTCTTCGCCGTGACCTTCTTCACCGCGCGCAAGGCCAATCACCAGTCTTTCTATAATGGAAACAAGGCCTCTCCATGGTTTGTGGTTGCCTACGGCATGATCGGGGCATCCCTTTCGGGCGTGACATTCATGTCGGTGCCCGGATGGGTGGGGGAGACTCAGTTTTCATACATGATGGTGGTCTTCGGCTACTTCTTCGGTTATATTGTGATTGCCCTGGTGTTGCTGCCGCTCTATTACCGGCTTAAGCTGACGTCAATATATGGTTACCTTGAACAGCGGTTCGGGTTCTGGTCCTACAAGACCGGAGCCGGATTCTTCATCATATCCAGGGTGCTGGGTGCCTCCCTGCGCATGTTCCTTGTAATAAATGTGCTGCAGATATTTGTGTTTGACGCATGGAATATTCCCTTCTGGGTCAATGTGCTGATATTTATAGCACTCATCATTGCCTACACGCTCAAGGGGGGTATCCGGACGATCATCTGGACCGATACCCTGCAGACAACCTTTATGCTGCTTGCTGTGGTGCTCTCTGTCTACTACATCAGCAAAGATCTCGGGACTCCGATAAAGAGCCTTATGGGAGACCTGTTTGAGAGCGACCTTTCCAGGGTGGTCATAACTGACTGGAATCATCCGCGCCATTTTATAAAGCAGTTCTTCAGTGGCATGTTCATAACCATTACCATGACGGGGCTTGACCAGGAGATGATGCAAAAGAACCTCAGCATCAGCCGTCTCAAGGACGCGCAGAAGAATATGTTCACCTTCAGCTCCATAAACATGGTTGTGGTATTTATGTTCCTGGTACTGGGTGCCTTCCTGGTGTTCTATGCCGCAGAGAAGGGTGTGACTGTTGCCATGACCGACGATCTCTTCCCGACGATAGCATTCAGATACCTGGGGCCGGCAGCGGGGGTGGTCTTCCTGCTAGGGCTCATATCAGCGGCTTTTCCGAGTGCCGACGGAGCTCTTACCTCGCTGACCACATCCTTCAGCATAGACTTCCTGGGGCTGGAGAAGAACACGGTGATGAATGACCGCAGGAAGACGAGGATAAGATATTCAGTTCATATCGCCTTCGCCCTGGTGTTCTTTATCTGCATCCTGATCTTCAAGCAGATGAACAACAGGGCAATAATTGACAAGCTCTTTACCATTGCCGGCTATACCTACGGGCCGCTGCTAGGCCTCTATACTTTCGGCCTATTCACTAAACTGCATGTCAATGACAGGGTTACGCCCTGGATAGCCATCATTTCCCCGATCATCTGCTATGTTCTCAATATCTTCTCGGAAGAGCTGTTCAACGGTTACCAGTTCGGATTTGAGATGCTTCTGGTAAACGGGTTCCTGACCTTTATGGGACTGCTGATCTTCAGTCACAGGAAGAAATTACCGTCCTCCACCGAAGCCTGACGGTGTTCCCGGGGGAGCCGTGACCGGTTCACCCTCGTCTTCATATTCCGGGTCTTCAGTTTTAGGCATTATTATGACCTTTTTCCTTTTGTAGGGGATGGAGAATGAAACATAATATTCAGCAGCCGTTGCCATGCCTTTAGTGGCGGGTCCGTAGCCCGGCATCCATACAGGTTTGAGATCCTTGCCAGCTCCTGCGCTGATCAGCAGCCTCATGTAAAGGTTCCACCCGATGGTGACTCCCCGGAAGAGCTCTGTCCGGAAGCCCGGGGTGATCTCAATGTAATGGCCGGCGTGGCGTGAAAGAGGAATCGACGACACCCCTTCTCCCCAGGCATTTGTATACCTGATGACGGGAGCCTCCTCAGCATAGAGGCTGAGACCGTAACGGAGACCGATGCCCGCATAGTACTTCCCCTTCGATACGTTGGCCTTCAGGAAGTTGTATTCAGCACCCGTGACTATGCTCAGACCGCGGCTGCTGAAATCATAAATGTGCCGTTCTGTATGAAATGAGGAGTAACGCAACCCGGCATTGAGGGTAACCGCTTCGGTGATATCAACAGAGGTGAGGAGACCGTAACTGACAAGATCCTTGTTCACGAACTTAAGCATTGGTCCCGAAATATCGAAACCGGCCCTGAGATGCAGCGGCACCATCACCGTATCCTGCGCCACGGCCCTGCTGCCTGCCAGGAAGAGGAGGAGGCTAAAAAAAGAGATGCAGGTTCTTTTTGCCATCAAGATCCACTTTGCTGTTCTCAATTATCAGAGTATCAATAATATTGTGAGTGGTTGCCACGCCTGTTATATTGCTTGTAAAGGTATATCCGCACTCCGGGGAGACAAGGTGAGGCAGGTGGGTATAGTATATCACAGCCGTATCATGAATGCCGTTGACCGTAATGTAAAACATGGAGAGGTTACTGGCCGGGTCAAGAGGCAGAGAGAAGGATGTTACCGACCTGGCATCAACAAACTCAACGGTGTCAGTTGCAGAGACGCCGCGTACCCTCAGGGAGTCAGCCCTGACGCTCTCCCCGGTACCACTGGCAAGCAGAACAGTGTTCATCATAGGGTCAGTCTCCTCATAACAGGGCTGCACTGAACAGGAGCTGATGACAAAAGCCATCACTGCAGCAATGCCGCAGGCAGATATCTGGCGAACAGCTCTCATTACGGTTGTCAAAGGTATAAAATTCAGCTCTCCTACAGTACTTTTCTGACCATCTCCAAGGCTTTTGCGATGGCAGCTTCGAGTCCTTCCGGCCGCTTGCCTCCCGCGGTGGCCATAAATGGCTGTCCGCCGCCGCCGCCGCTTATCTCCGGTGCGACGGCCCTGATAATATCAACGGCGTTCACTCCTGACGATGCAGCAGCCTCTTCTCCCAGTCCCACCAGCAGGGAGGCCTTGCCTTCGTCGGCAGAGCCGATGATTATGATACTGCTGCCGTCAGACTGCCTGATCTGGTGAGCGATGCTTCTCAACGTCTCGGCCGGGGTGGCGGCAAGCAGCCCGGAATAGATTTTGCAGTTGCCGGCATTCACTGCACCGGCAGCCAGTTTTTTCACCGCATCAGCTGCCGCGCAGTGCTGCATCCTCTCAACCGTCTGCCGCAGGGAGCTGTTTTCAGCCATCAGCTTTGAGATGTTGGCCGCCGGGTCTCCGGTGCTCCTCAGCATTGCGGTTATCTCATTCAGTTTGTTTAGCTTACCGTTGAGGTACGCCAGGGCACCCTTGCCGGTAACGGCCTCTATGCGCCGCACCCCTGCGGCTACGGCACCCTCGGATATTATCTTGAAAAGGCCTATGGATCCTGTGTCAGCTACGTGCGTGCCGCCGCACAGCTCAACAGAGTCACCGAAGGAGACCACCCTGACCTTCTCGCCGTACTTCTCCCCGAAGAGGGCTATGGCTCCCATGGCCAGGGCCTCATCAAAAGGCGTATCATCATGCACCACGGAGGGGATGTTATTCATTATCATCTCATTGACCTTCTCCTCCACAGCGGCTACCTCTTCCTGTGTCATCTGCCTGAAGTGGCTGAAGTCGAATCTCAGTCTCTCCGGCGTCACCAGCGACCCCTTCTGTTCAACGTGGCTGCCGAGTACCTCCCGCAGAGCGTGGTGCATAAGGTGGGTGGCAGTATGATTACGGGCAGTATCGCGTCTTGCCCTGCTGTCTACAACGGCGCGGAAGCCGGCTGACGGGTTTTTCGGTAGCTGCCTGGCGATATGTAATATAAGGTTGTTTTCCCTGACAGTGTCAGTGATCATGATCTTCTCATCCTGCGAGGCGATATAGCCCTTGTCGCCTGTCTGGCCGCCTGACTCGGCGTAGAAGGGTGTGCGGTCGAATACCAGCTGGACGGTCTCCTTACCCCGTGAGCTTACCCTGCGGTACCGGACGATACGGACATTGTCTTCAGTGCGGTCATACCCTGTAAAAAGGGTACTATCCGCATCTTCCAGCACCACCCAGTCTTCTGCCGATACGGCAGCATCATCCCTGGACCTGTTCTTCTGGGTATTGAGCTCAGCCCTGAAGGACTCCTCATCAAGTGTCATTCCGTTCTCCCTGAGGATCAACTGAGTGAGGTCCACCGGGAAGCCGTAGGTGTCAAACAGTTCAAACGCATCGCTGCCAGGGAATAGGGTTTCCCCGTTCTGTTTCAGCGCCTCCACCCTCCGTTCGATCATCCTCAGTCCCTTGCCTAATGTTCTGAGGAATGCCTGCTCCTCTTCGCGAATGACCCTGGTGATTATCCCTTGCTGTGTAGCCAGCTCGGGGTAGTGGCCGCCCATCGTCTCCGTCAGGGTGGGCAGGAGGCTATACATGAAGGGCTCTCTCATGCCGAGTGAGGTGTAACCGTATCTTACGGCGCGCCGCAATATCCTTCTGATGACATAGCCGGCCCTGTTGTTTGACGGAAGCTGCCCGTCGGCAATGGAAAATGCCACCGTGCGGAGGTGATCGGCGATGACCCTGTGGGCCGTATCCCATTCATTATTCTCGCCGTACGGTTTGCCGGTTACCCTGGCGGAGGCTGCTATGAGAGGCTGGAAGATGTCAGTGTCATAATTTGACTTTTTGTTCTGTATGACCATGCACAGACGTTCAAAACCCATGCCTGTGTCAACGTGTTTTGCCGGAAGCAGCTCCAGCTCGCCGCCTGCCCTGCGGTTATATTGAATGAAGACCAGGTTCCATATCTCAATTACCAGCGGATGGCCCGTGTTCACCATCAGATGACCCGGTTTTTCCGCCCGCTCGCTGTCGCTTCTCAGATCTACATGTATCTCCGAACAGGGACCGCACGGTCCGGTGTCACCCATCTCCCAGAAGTTGTCTTTTTTGGATCCGTCTATAATATGGTTTTCGGCCCCCCTGAAACATCTCTTCCAGTAACCGGCTGCCTCATCGTCCCTCGGTACATCCTGCTCAGAATCACCTTCAAAGACTGTGGCATAGATCCTTTCCACCGGAATACCCAGCACAGCCGTGAGGAACTCCCAGGCCCATTCAATGGCCTCCTTTTTGAAGTAGTCACCGAACGACCAGTTGCCGAGCATCTCAAACATGGTATGGTGGTAGGTATCAAGGCCTACCTCCTCAAGATCATTGTGCTTGCCGGAGACCCGCAGACACTTCTGTGAATTGGCGACCCGCCTGTAAACGGCAGGCTGGTTGCCCAGGAAGATATCCTTGAACTGGTTCATGCCTGCATTGGTGAACATCAGCGTAGGGTCATTCTTGATGACCATCGGGGCCGATGGCACTATCATGTGCTCTTTTGAACGGAAAAAACTGAGGAACTGCTCCCTGATCTCGTTTGCCTTCATCCTGACTCCGCAACCTGTGCGATTTTTCTTATTTTTACGGGCTTGTAAAATTAATTTATTTATTTTACGTTTGTCAGGTAGCAACCCAATTTAGTGGCAAACCGTTGAACTGCTGATGCCGAGAAGGAAGAACTACGTTTTTGATGCAGCCAATCTGCAGTACCTGCAACACCGGCGGCGATTGAGTGAGAAGCTCATTCGCTTCATGGTCTGGTTTGGCGTATCTGTTGCACTGACAGTCATTTATGCATTTATTTTTCACCGGATAGCAGGTGACCCCAAGGAGGAGCTTCTTACCCAGAAGATAGAAGAGCTAAAGCTCAGCTACTCCCTGCTGGAAAGAAAAATCGATTACTCTTCCGCAGTCATTGCCGACCTTCGTGCCAGTGACAACAGTTCTTACAGAGCTATTCTCGACCTTGAAATGATTCCGGAAGATATTTCCGAAGGGGGCTCCGGCGGTACGTTCAAGTTCGGAGACCTAAGTGGTTATATGAACACGGACATGATGATGTCAGTAAGGTCAAAATTTGAAGATCTCAAGACCCAGACCAATATCCAGTACAACTCACTGACAGAGCTGACAGAGAGAGCTGACGAATGGAAGAAGATGTGGGCACATCTGCCGTACATCAGGCCGGTGGAGGTCAACATCAGGCTGGGCGACGGCCTTAAGTTCCGGGAGAAGCATCCGGTGCTGGGGTCGCCCAGGTGGCACTTCGGGCAGGACTTCCGTTGTCCGGTAGGCACGGAGGTGCATGCCACGGGTGACGGCACGGTATATTATGCCGGTAATGACAATGACGGGTTCGGAATTAAGGTGGTGATAGACCACGGTTATGGCTACCGTACCATCTACGGCCACCTGAGTGAATGCCGGGTCAAAAGGGGCGACAAGGTATCCCGCGGTGACCGGATAGCCATCTCCGGTAACACGGGAGTATCCTCCGGACCCCACCTGCACTACCAGATAGACCTCTTCGGGGAACATGTGAACCCTCTGTGGTATTTTGAAGACAGCCTGACGGAAGAGGAGTATTACAGGATGCTGGATTTTCTGTCAAGACCATAAGAAAAAAGAGTGAATAGATGCTTTTTCCGTTAAAACGGACTGTTTGCATTTTCCCTAATATTTATTATGTTTGCAGGGCATTCAGGTTGCTACCGTAGCAAATGCCAAAGACAAAGTATAAGTTCAATCATGAGACTCTCAGCTTTGACAGGATAAGGCTGGGACTAAAAGAGACCTTTCTGAGGCTCTTCGGCTATTTTATAGCATCACTGTTCCTGGCAGGCATATACGGCTTCATCTTTGCCTTTGTCTTTGATTCCCCGCAGGAGAAGGCCCTCAAGAGGGAGATTGAACAGCTGACTCTCCAGTATGAGTTGATGAACAGGGAGATGGAGAATGTTGAGAAGGTGCTCAGTCATCTGGAGGAGACGGATGACAATCTCTACAGGACCATCTTTGAGGCAGAGCCTGTTCCCGCATCCTACAGGCAGGGTGGCATGGGAGGCTCCAACCGCTATGTTGAGCTTGAAGGATTCTCAAACTCCGAGCTTATCATTGAGACAGCCAAGCGGCTTGACAATATCAGGAAGAAGATATATATCCAGTCACAGTCGTTTGATGAGCTGATAGCCTATGCCAGGGAGAAGGAGGAGATGCTCACCAGCATACCTGCAATTCAGCCTCTCTCCAACAGTGACCTGAAGCGCACTGCCTCAGGTTTCGGACCCAGGATTCACCCCATCTACAAGATTGTGAAGTTCCATTCAGGCATGGACTTTACGGCACCTACAGGTACCGAGGTCTATGCCACGGGCAATGGCACTGTCGATGCCGTGAAATCGACCCGGCGCGGTTACGGCAATCACATTGTCATCAATCACGGATTTGGGTACCAGACTGTCTATGCCCATCTCAACAGTTTCAATGTGAGGGCAGGACAGAAGGTAAGGCGCGGTGATGTTATTGGTTTTGTCGGTAATACAGGTCTCTCCGTTGCACCTCACCTCCACTACGAGGTCAAGCTTAACGGCCGCCACGTTGACCCGGCTCTCTATTATTTCAATGATCTTACCCCTGATGAATATGACCGTATGCTCGAGATCTCGAGCAAGAGCGGACAGACCTTCGACTGATTTATCTGCGTGTGATGCCTTACAGGGAAAAGAAAACAGAAAAGCTTTTTTATCAGATAGGAGAGGTTTCAGAAATGTTTTCCGAACCTGTCTCCACTATCCGCTTCTGGGAGAAGGAGTTTGATATCCTCCGTCCGAAGAAGAACAACAAGGGCAACAGGCTCTTCATGCAGGAGGATATTAAGAATCTGCGGTTAATTCATCACCTGCTGAGGGAGAGGGGAATGACCATCGAAGGTGCAAAACGGTACCTGAAGCATAACCGGGAGGAGACCGAATACCGTCTTGAGATAGCCGACAGCCTAAGGAATATCAGGGATATGCTCGTCAGCATCAGGGATGAAATAAAATGAGCTCATGGCGGTCACCCTCGGAGATTTTGTGCAATGGTTTGAGGAGCTGATCCCTCCTGCCTTTCAGGAAAGCTATGACAACAGCGGGCTGCAGGTGGGAGATCTCTCTGCAGAGATCTCATCCGTTCTGCTCACCGTTGATGTTACTCCCGCGGTGATGGAAGAGGCGGCAGCAGCAGGCTGTACCCTGGTAGTCTCGCACCATCCGCTCATCTTCAAACCGCTAAGACACCTTGTCTATGGCAGTGATGCTCAGCGGTCCGTTGCCGTGGCCATTCGTAAGGATATCGCTGTTTACTCAGCGCACACCAGTCTTGATAACAGTGTCGGAGGGGTAAGTCACATCCTGGCAGAGAAGATCGGGCTGCAGGATATAAGGGTGCTGGCTCCCCTGGAGGGGAGACTCTCCAAAATCGTGACCTTCGTTCCTCACGAGCATGCCGGGACGGTGAGGGATGCGCTCTTTGCCGCCGGTGCCGGCGTGACGGGCAACTACGATCGTTGCAGCTTCAACGTTACGGGGGAGGGCACCTTCCGTGCCGGCCAGGGGGCAGAGCCCTTTACCGGTGAGGTGGGCAGAGATCATACGGAGCCGGAGGTGAGGATAGAGGTGGTGGTGCCGTCATATCTGGTTCACAAATGCGTCATGGCGCTACTTGATGCTCATCCTTACGAAGAGGTAGCCTATGACATCATAGCCCTGCAGAACGGGTTCAACGGCGCCGGCGCCATTGGTCGACTGCCTGCTCCGCTGCCGGGAGAGAAGCTTCTGGAACAGCTGAAGAAGCTGACAGGCATACCGGCAATACGCTACAGCGGCAATTTGCAGCGGACAGTGTCAACCGTGGCCCTCTGCGGAGGGTCAGGCTCTGAATACATTAGTGCTGCTGCCCGCGCCGGCGCCGACGTTTTCCTCACCGCAGACATCAGGTATCATGCCTTCGCCGGGGCCCCGCACTCAATGCTCGTTGCAGATATCGGACACTATGAGAGTGAAAAATTTTCTCTTGAGCTGCTTCACAACCTGATTCAAAAAAAATTTCCTAACTTTGCACTCCGCTTTTCAGAGACAAAAACGAATCCGATAAATTTCTACCGGTAATATGAGACCCGCTTATGTATCAAACACCAGAATTCAATAACAATGCCGGCATGCGGGGCTTGTCATACCTTTAAAAACAATATCAGACTATGATAAAACAAAACAAAACAGCAGAGTCCGAACTGACCATAGAGGAAAAACTGAGAGCTCTCTATTCCCTGCAGCTTGTTGATTCAGAGATAGACAAGATACGAACGCTGAGGGGCGAGCTGCCTTTGGAGGTGCAGGACCTTGAAGATGAGGTGGAAGGCCTTGAGACCAGGATAGGCAATCTCAGGAACGAGATCGCCGAGCTGGAGAAGGCTTCGGCGGGGAAAAATACGGAGATCACCAATTCGCAGGCTCTGATAAAGAAATACGAGGAGCAGCAGAACAATGTCCGCAACAACCGCGAATATGACTCCCTCTCCAAGGAGATAGAGTTTCAGACGCTGGAGATAGAGCTATGCAACAAGAAGATACGTGAGTTTGCAGCTCAGATTGAAGATAAGAAGGCAGTTTTGGAAGAGGCTCAGACAGCGCTCGACGAGAGAAAGCGCGACCTGGAGGGGAAGAGGTCAGAGCTTGATGATATTACCCGTGACACGCAGAAGGAGGAAGAGCAGTTGGAGGAGAAATCCGCGGAGCTGCAGACCAGGATTGAGGAGAGGCTTCTGACGGCCTACAAGCGCATACGCGTCAATGCCCGCAACGGGCTGGCAGTCGTCTCCGTGCAGAGAGATGCCTGCGGTGGCTGTTTCAACCAGATACCCCCGCAGCGTCAGCTTGACATCAAATCGAGGAAGAAGATCATCGTCTGCGAGTATTGCGGACGCATTCTTGTTGACGACGAGATTGTAGGCGAACAGCGATAGACAATATACAATATACTTTTTGATGACTTAAGCAGAGACGTTTTAGCAGGCGTCTCTGCGCGTTTTATTATCTTTCCTGTTTAAAATGCGGCCGTGGCCGTGGGTTGTTTTTATCCTTGCTGAGGTCAGCAGTTTTGTGTAAGTTTGTTTGGAATAATGCAATATCATGGACAATTTCACTAAAGAGGTAACCGGGGGCATTCCCTCATCACTGCCGGAGCTGCAGCCCTATGATCCGGCTGTCAATCATGCGCCGCGGCGGCGTGACATACTCACCACAGACGAGAAGAGGCTTGCCCTGCGCAATGCCCTGCGGTATTTCCCCCGGCAGCTGCATGGTGTGCTGGCACCGGAATTTGCTGCTGAGCTTCGTGATTACGGACGCATCTATATGTATCGCTACCGACCTGCGTATGAGATGAAGGCCAGGCCCCTCCAGGAGTACCCGCACAGGTCGGTTCACGCCGCGGCGATCATGCTGATGATAACCAATAACCTCGATCCGCGGGTGGCACAGCACCCCCACGAGCTGATAACCTACGGTGGCAACGGTGCCGTTTTTCAGAACTGGGCACAGTACAGGCTCACCATGAAGTACCTTTCAGAGATGACTGACAGCCAGACACTGGTGATCTATTCAGGTCATCCGCTGGGGCTGTTTCCTTCGCATCCCGATGCACCAAGGGTTGTGGTCACCAACGGGATGGTCATACCCAACTACTCATCACAGGATCACTGGGAGAGGTTCAATGCCCTGGGTGTGTCGCAGTATGGCCAGATGACCGCGGGCTCATACATGTACATAGGACCGCAGGGGATAGTCCACGGAACAACCATCACACTGCTCAACGCCGTCCGCCGGCTGAAGCCTGCCGATGACAGCACCCGGCGTAGCAGGCTGTTCATCTCATCAGGACTGGGAGGCATGTCGGGGGCACAGCCCAAGGCCGGTAACATAGCAGGTGTAGTCTCGGTCATTGCCGAGGTGAACCGCAAGGCCATAGAGAAACGCTATGCCCAGGGTTGGGTTGATGAGGTACATGATGACCTTTCCCTCCTGGCAGAACGCGCACGAGCTGCCTGCCGGTCGGGTGAGGTGGTCTCCCTGGCATATCACGGCAACATTGTTGAGCTGTGGGAGAAGTTCGCAGAGGAGGGCCTGTGGGCTGACATCGGGTCTGACCAGACCTCACTGCACAATCCGTGGTCTGGAGGATATTATCCTGCAGGACTGACCTTTGATGAGTCCAACCGGATGATGGCGGAGGACCCCGACAGGTTCCGCAGCCTGGTACAGGCCTCGCTGCGCAGACAGGTTGATGCCATCAACAGGCATGCCTCAAACGGAACCTATTTCTTCGATTACGGTAATGCCTTTCTGCTTGAGTCATCGCGTGCCGGTGCCGACATAACCGACGGCAGGGGAGGCTTCCGCTACCCTTCATATGTTGAGGATATCATGGGTCCCATATGTTTCGACTACGGCTTCGGGCCCTTCAGGTGGGTCTGCTGCTCGGGCGATCCTGCCGACCTTGCAAAAACGGATGCCATAGCTGCCGCAACGCTGGAGAGGCTTGTCAATGATTCTCCCGATGATATCAGGCAGCAGATGTCTGACAATATTCACTGGATTCGTGAGGCCGGGCACAACAGGCTGGTGGTGGGCTCACAGGCTCGCATTCTCTATGCCGATGCCCGCGGCAGGACACGGATTGCCGAGGCGTTCAACGAAGCGGTTGCTGCCGGCGACGTCAGCGCTCCCATAGTCATCGGACGCGATCATCATGACGTGTCGGGCACTGACTCACCCTTCAGGGAGACGGCCAACATCTATGACGGGTCACGCTTCACCGCTGACATGGCGGTGCAGAATGTGATCGGCGACTCCTTCCGCGGTGCCACCTGGGTCTCACTCCATAACGGAGGCGGTGTGGGTTGGGGAGAGGTGATAAACGGGGGCTTCGGAATGGTGCTCGACGGCACCCCGGAAGCATCACGCCGCCTGAGGAGCATGCTCATGTGGGATGTAACCAACGGGTTGGCACGCCGCAGCTGGGCCAGAAACAGCGGAGCCGTGGCGGCAATAACCAGGGAGATGGAACGGACACCGGAACTGGTGGTGACCATGCCTACGCTGGCGGATGATGATCTCATTGATGAGATAATCAGGCAATGGGCAGTAGTGAAAAGAATTAAGAATTAAGAATTAAGAGCAGAATATCAGGTGCTTGGTCCGTCGGACCTTTAGTCTTTACAGACTTTCGACTTTACGGACTTTCGACTTTAAGACTTATATATTATCTGGGATAAGGTCGGTGAGCAGGCAGACAGCCATTGCCACTATTCCCTCACCGCGGCCGGTGAAGCCCATCTTCTCGGTAGTGGTTGCCTTGACTGTGACAGCATCGGGTGAGATACCGGCTACGGAGGCTATCGTGGTGCGCATGGCGGTGATATATGGAGCCAGCTTTGGCACCTCCAGGCATACCGTGCAGTCAATGTTGGCAATCCTGTAACCCTTACCGGTGACCATCTGCACCGTCCGCTTGAGCAGTATCTTGCTGTCGATGCCCCTGAACTCTTCGGAGGTGTCAGGGAAGTGGGTGCCGATGTCATTAAGTCCTGCAGCACCAAGCAATGCATCACATAGGGCATGTAAAATGACGTCGCCGTCAGAATGGGCCACGCACCCTTTCGGGGAGCTGATGCGGACGCCACCGAGCCAAAGCTCACAGCCCTCCTCAAGACGGTGGAAGTCAATGCCCTGTCCTATCCGCTGATGCAGTGTCATCAGTTTACTTCTGGCTCAGGTTGCGCAGTGAGGCAAACTCAAAACCGAGGGAGAACCTGAGGGTGCGGGCCAGCGGGTTATTCTGTGTGAAGGGCATCAGGTACGAGAAGTCGAGTGAGAAGACACTGAGCCTGAAGCCGGCGCCGACAGTAAAATACTTCTTGTTGCCCTTCATCTGCGACTCGTTGAAATAACCGGCCCTGATGGCAAACTGCTGGTTGTACCAGTACTCCACGCCCACCGACTGGGTAAACTCCTTCATCTCCTCACTGAACCCTCCGGGGGCATCGTAGAACGACTGGAATATGGCTACCGGGACTGAGACATTGGGGTCTTTTCCTGCAATGATCTCACCGCTCTCGGGATCATATGTGGGAGGAGTAGGAACAAGCAGTTTGTTAAGATCGAAAGAGACGGATATAATATTGTATTTGTCAAGATCAACGGAAAAGGTTGTCCCGAGCCTCATGTTAACAGGGATAAAGTCGGGATCTACATCGGAGGTGTAACTCATCTTGGAACCGATGTTGGATAGGTTAAGGCCTGCCGATATCCTGCCGGTTTTGGATCCGAGCTTAAGATCATCGGTGTAGTATGCCGATGCATCGGCAGCAAAGGCGGTGCCTGCCTTTGTCTCGGTACCGCCGACCAGCATACCGCCAGTTATGTTTGAATAGATGAACCTGAGTGCCACACCACCTGACCAGTGCTGTGAGAAGAGCCGCGAATAGGCGAGGTCAACGGAAAATTCATTCGGATTGAAAGTGTTCTGGTACTCACCGTAGTTATCGGTGAACTGTATCTCCCCCAGGGATGAATACATCAGGCTTCCGGCAAGCACCTGTCTGCTGTCGAACCTGTAATATCCGGTCAGGTAAGCCAGGTTTATGTCAGGCACCAGTGCCCTGAGCCAGGGTGAGTATGACATTCCAAATCCTCCGTTGCCATCAATAAAGGCATATTTGGCGGGGTTCCAGTGCATGCTGAAGATATCCGGAGAGGTAGCCACTCCGGCATCGCCGAGTGCTCCGGCACGTGAATCGGGCGCAATGGAAAGAAACGGGACTGCCGTCTGGATGACATTATAGGGATCATCCTCCTGTGCCGCCACGGGTATATTCAATGCAAACAAAATAAGTAGTGTGCTTATTGTCAGCGCCTTGCTTTTCATTATATGTGGGTTTCAAGATTTCGTGCAAATATAAAACAAAAAAAACAGTGAGTTATTGTGTTGTATTACAAAATGATGATGCGTCCTGTGGCACTGCTTTTTTCGCCTTTGGAAGTAACTGCCTCTACCCTCCACAGGTATAACCCTCGGGCAAGTCTGCTGCCTTTCGCGTCACAGCCGTCCCAGGGTATGTCAGGCAGTGCATAGCCGGCAGTAAATATCTTTTCTTTCAGGACACGTACGCTGCTGCCATTGCTGTTGAATATTGTGATCGTCACATCCATTTCTGTCCCGGGCCTGTTGTGTCCGGCGGTGAAATTGACGTCTGCCGCAGCAGGGTTGGGGAAGGCAAACAGGTCGGTGAGCCTGAAGAGGCCGTCAGTCTCAACCACAAATTCAAGGGTGGCCACAGTGGGATTATTCAGGTTGTCCCATGCCCGCAGCGACAGAGTGTGCTTCCCCCTGTCGGTGATGATCATCGGGTAGGAGAGGCTGCCGGCATTATGTGTTCCGACGTCTGAGCGGTACAGGCTGTTGAGCACCACTGCATTCGACATATCATCATCCAGCCAGACTATGATGTCATGCCCTAGGCCGGTGCCGGTGGCGTTGATCCCCGATTCATCGGATAGCAGCGCCAGCAGCGTGGGAGAGGTGTCAGTAATACCCCCGTCGCTGAAGAGGGTGTCATTCATAAAGAGCCTGACAGCCGGACCATCGGTATCATTGCTGTTGATTCCGGAGAAGCCTCCCACGGTGATCTCATTGAAGCTGCCGTTGATGTCACTGTTTTCGTCACAGGCATAATAGATGATGCTCCCCTTGCCATATGAGTAATTTATATCGAGAGGAACCATGAACGAGAAGCTGAACCTGCCCTCAGTGACAGTGGCCGTACCCCTGAAAAGAATATTGCCGGTAACGGGGTAGGTCATGGGTGTGCCGCCGTCATTGGCCAGTGTTGTGACATAGCTGCTCTTGTCGAGAACGGTTGGCCATACGGTGCCGTTAAAGCCTTTCAGCAGATTACCTTCATTATCTTCCATGTGGCCGCTCACGGTAACACACGAGAGCGCCTTCAGTGTGTCTGTGGGGTATTCAACGGAGATGCTGTTGATGCTGTCGGTGACCACCCTGCCCTGCATCGGCCAGGCAAGCCTCAGGGCGGGGTCGCCGAGAAGCAGGAAGTTGCGTTTGTTCATCCCGGTTCCGGCGTTGACCTTGGCCAGCCTGATGATGTCGCCAAGCCTCATGGAACGGCCGTCAGGAGCTGTTTCAAAGGCAAAGTCGTAGATGTTGCGGTTCAGGATGTAGTTGGGAGCCGAATATACCACCCGTGTAGTGCTCATAAGCGCTATCCCTCCCCCATGGGGATTGAGCAGCACCATCTCTCCGGCTGAGGTCTTTGCCGAAACGAGCCCCGTAGCCTGGCTGATATCTACATCGTCAAACCTTGAGAACTCACAGGTGGCAGTGATGAAGAGCGGCAGCATGCCGAAGTTCTCCCATGAGTTGATGTTGTCTGTCCTTATGACCCTCTCATGTGCCAGTCCTGTCTCATTACCATGACCCACATAGTTCATTATCAGACAGCCTGATGCCATGCGGTCGTCGACAGCCCTGACCGCATCGGGGTAGGAGCTTCCCGTCACCGTCGTTATCTGCCTGTAGGAGTCAAGATAAATCTTCTCGGTCATGAGCGAAGGTGCTGCTGCAGCAGCCGTGGAGGCCAGTCCTTCGGCATCATTCATATGCAGATTGGAGTCTTCATCATCAGCCACGAGACATAGCACGTTACGCCAGGAGCCCATTGCGGCGCTGCTCATGTAAGAGGCTATCTTTCTCACCATCACCCCCGCCGAGGCGGTGTCGGAGGCAGGCAGCCTCCCTATGCCGATGTCAAGGAGACCTTCAGCTTCACCATCACCGTCGTCAAGAAGCCCGTAGAAATCGTCAGAAGTGAAGGAGAGCACTCCTGTATGGGAGTTGACCGACTGCCATGTTGGTATGAAGGCAGTGTTGCCGGGCGGAGCTGTCCTGTTGTCGTATGACCCGTCACCGAAGAGCAGCAGGTATCTTAGGGGTGATGGCGTTCCTGCACCCCTGTCACGGATCATCCTCACGAAATTCCTAATTGCGGCTGCATCGGGTATTCCTCCTGAAAACTCATTGTAAATCTGCCCGGGAGTGACAATGATTGAAGTTGTTCCGTCATCAGCCATATGCAGTTCTGCCAGTTTTATTGCATAAGACTCAAACAGGGGGTGGGTAACGATGATCATGTTGGCAGGGGCAAGCGAATGAAGGTTCTGGTTCGGCACCGCAACTGCCTCAGTGACCGGCTGCTTCAGGCTTCCGGCTTCAAAGGCCACGAATTTTCGCAGGGTGTCGGTGGCAGCGGTGAAGAGTGTGCTGCCTGATGCCTGTGAGGTCTGCATGATCCTGGGGGCGAAGGGGTCTGTGACATCCCACACTTTCAGGGAGGAGGATCCTCCGACCGTGAAGCGGGTGATCGCGCCTGGCGCCACCGTTCGGGTGTCAGTGATGAAGAGTTGTCTTGCGCGGTATTGCAGTCCGGCCCTGGCCTGGAAGTCGACGTAATCTATGTAACCTGTTGCTGCCAGGTTGCCGCCGGAGGACCATGTCAGGCTGAATGACGGGGCCGGTGAGTCGGGCAGGCATGAGTCGGCCACGGTGGCTACTGATGCAAAGATGCCGTTCAGATCGGTCATATTGACCGCGGTGACGGCAATCATATTCAGCTCCTGAGACTCTTGTCTCAGGGAGAAGGCGCTGCCGCTGTCTGACCGTCCCAAAACCCTGACGCTGTACCTGACTCTTTCGCCCGGCAAAAGGTCTGTGAACTCCGGTCCGACATCATTCTCCGCTCCCTGCACTACCTGTTGGTACCACTCTCTCCCTGACCTGATGAGGTTCACCGCCTCGATCTCATGGCGATAGGTTACATCCGTAGCCTGTGAGGACCTGTTTACGGGCTCTGTGGGAGTCGTTTCGGTAACAGCCCGAAGCATGCCTCCCGGTTGTGAGGTCATGAAATACCAGGCAGTGTCAGAGTAGAAGTGCCTCACAAACCTGTAGGTCTTCTCCGATCTGTCAAAGACCCACCGGTGTGTTCCTTCGGCATAAAAAAGCAGGTAATCACCTTCGTTAAAGATGCCGTCAATGCCTGTCTCAACATGGACTGCTATCTTTCTCAGGTCGTCGGGTGCTGTGCCGTCGTTGTAAAATGAGAGCTGGCCCCTGTTGTTGCCGTAGAGGACAACGTTACCCGGGTTGGTGATACCCATGGCCCGTATGCGTGAGTAGTCGAGCCTGTAAACCCCTGCCTCGGTGACCCCGATCTTAATCCATTGGCCCGTGCCAAGCACTGACGCCGATGCATAGCCGTCCGCTGCCGCATGATGAACTCCGGGCAGCAGAATTGAGGTCAGCAGGATAAGGCTTTTCAATCTCATTGGTGCAAAGATAGTGAAGTAGGTTATCTTTGCTCCCGGAATGATGCAAGCCGGCGGTAAAATATTGATGACACCGGCCCGTTGATAATTGCGGAACAGGACCATGAGGATCAGATACAGGACTATTTTGGTGTTTATTCTCCTCTGCCCGGCGGCAGTGCACGGTCAGGATACATGGTACGGATCGGTATCAGGCATGCATTTCATGTATAATCCTGCCTATGCCGGTGCCACAGGCAGCAGCGTCATTAATCTGTCGGCCTTCTCCTTTCTTCCCGCCGGGGGTTTCGGACTCCGTTCCGCCTATGCCTCGGCAGACTTCTACATACCTTTGCTTCACGGCGGTGCCGGTATCTGGATGAGTGATGACATGACGGGAGAGGTGATGAATGACTACAGGGCAGGGGCCTCCTATGCGTACCATCTGCGTGCCGGCAGGGACCTCTTTTTCAATGCCGGCCTTACCGCTTCACTGATATGGCGCGGTATCAGCAGCGGATCCATAATACTGCCGGAAGATATCGATCCCTTCAGGGGCATCACCGGCGGCTCTTCAGACTATACAGGGCCGGGTAACATTGCCCGCTTTGACCTTGGCGTCGGAGTATCATTCGCCACCGCACCGTGGTACGGCGGAGTGTCGGTCATGCATCTTACCCAGCCTCAGCTGGGTGATGATCAGCAGGCTCACAACAGGCTCAGGCGGCTGATTAATGTAACGGCAGGAAGCTCTTTCAATCCCGGTAGCAGCAAGCTAACTGTCGGGCCATATGTCACTCTGTCGGTTCAGGGCAGTGACCTTACCGTTCATGCCGGTGCTGAGGCCGGATACGGTGACCTTCTTTTCGGCCTGTCTGCCTGGCACTCATTCAGTGTTGAAGGAAAAGAGTATTACGGGGGCTTTACCACTGTTCAACCGGCTGCGGGATGGAGCACCGGCTCTGTAAGGATCATATTATCATACAGTTATGCTATTGCCGGAAATAATTTTACTTTCGGGGGCACGGCCATAGTCCGGGCAGGGCTCTCACTGGCTTTCAATAATGTTGAAAAAAGAAGGGTAATACATATAATAAAGTTACCTCTTTTGTAGTTATTTTGATGCAGCGTGTAATGCAACAGATTAAAATTCTAATGTTGAAAATTAAATAAGTTAACCTTTTAGCGCTATGTATAGACTCAGAGCTTTACCGGTTTTTTTGGTTGTTGCACTCTTTCTCTTTTCCTGCAAGGGAGGGAAACAGGATAATGTATCTCCTACCACCGGATGGAGTTACCGTGATCCCAGGTCGAGTGATGTTAATGATCTCGGCTATCCTATCGGGGAAGCATCGGAGCAGATCACCGGCCCCAACCTCGTTCTCATTGAAGGCGGTACCTTCACCATGGGGCGTGTGGAGCAGGATGTGATGTTCGACTGGAACAACAACCCCCGCAGGGTGACCGTGTCATCCTTCTATATGGATGAGACAGAGGTTACCAACCTCGATTACCGCGAGTATCTCTACTGGCTGAGGCGTGTTTACAGCGATTATCCCGAGGTGCACCGCCGTGCCCTTCCCGATACGCTGGTATGGAGAAGCCCGCTGGCTTTCAATGAGCCTTATGTTCAGTATTATTTCAGGCACCCCTCGTACAATACCTACCCGGTTGTCGGCGTAAGCTGGCTTCAGGCCAACGACTACTGCGTATGGCGTACCGACAGGGTCAATGAGCAGATACTCCTTGACAGCAAGTGGCAGGATGCCAATGTTGAGCAGTCCGGTGCCAACAACTTCAACACCGAATCATATCTTGCCGGGCAGTATGAAGGTGTGCCGGGACAGAGGGTTGATGAGCTTCACCCGCGCGTGCGGCAGGAGGATGGTATCCTTCTTCCCCGTTACCGTCTGCCGACGGAGGCCGAGTGGGAGTTCGCAGCCTACGGCCTCAGGGGCAACACCTTTGAGGAGAGGATATACGAGAGAGCCATTTACCCGTGGGACGGGCACAACGTGCGCAACGCCACACCCAAGCACAGGGGTGAGTTCATGGCCAACTTCGTCCGTGGCCGCGGTGACATGATGGGTGTGGCCGGTAACCTCAACGATGGCGGTAGCATAACCGTGGATGTGAGGTCCTACTGGCCCAATGATTACGGCCTCTATTGCATGGCCGGCAACGTGAATGAGTGGGTGCAGGATGTTTACCGTCCGCTCTCCTCTGAGGATGTGGATATGTTCAACCCGTTCAGGGGTAACGTCTTCACCGACCTGCGTCGTGATGCCAATGGCATGGTGGTGGAGAAGGACAGGCTGGGACGGCTGCAGATAGACACTGTCAAGCCCGAGGATGTGGCCGACAGGTATAACTACCAGAAGTCGGATTACAGGAACTACCTTGACGGTGACGTAATCTCGAGCATCTCCTCCAGCCTCGAATGGTCAGGCAACGCCGACCTTCCCCAGACTGAAAGAATGTATTCTCAGAACGAGACCGACAATGACTATGTGACCCTTATCAATGACAGGGCCAGGGTCATCAAGGGCGGATCATGGAAAGACAGGGCCTACTGGCTCAATCCTTCCACCCGCCGTTATCTTGACCAGGAGGCATCACGCGATGACCTGGGTTTCAGGTGCGCGATGATCCGGGTGGGGAGTCCCTCAGGACTGTAATTATAAGGACCTTCGGAAAATATCAGGCCTCATTATCAAAAGTAGTGAGGCCTCTTTTTAGAGTTTATGGAACCTGACCGCTTGTATGAGCTTTACCGCAGCAGTGTGGGTGTAACCACAGACTCGAGAACGCTGCGTAAGGGAGAGATCTTTTTTGCCCTGCGAGGCCCAACCCATGATGGCAACAGGCATGCGCCCGCAGCACTGGAGGCCGGAGCCATAGCCGCCGTGGTGGATGATCCTTCACTGACAGGTGAGGGTTATATTGTTGTTAACGATGTCCTCGAGACGCTCGACGTGCTTGCCAGACGTCACCGCCGCAGTCTCGACGTGCCGGTAATAGCAATTACCGGCAGCAACGGCAAGACCACCACCCGCGAACTTATCACCGCCGTTCTCGCCAGGAAGGGAAGGGTGCACAGCACGACTGGCAACCTCAATAATCATATAGGTGTCCCCCTTACACTGCTCGGTGCTCCTGAAGACATAGCATTCCTGGTGGTGGAGATGGGAGCCAGCCACAAGGGTGAGATTGCGGCACTTTGCGAGACGGCCATGCCAACACACGGCATCATCACCAACATAGGTACAGCGCATATTGAAGGATTCGGTTCCCTGGAGGATGTTAAGGCAGCTAAATCGGAGCTTTACAGGTGGCTGGGAAAGAGTGGCGGCACAGCCATATACAATGATCAGAGCACAGTACTCAGCGACCTCGTTGCACTGGCCGGGAGATCAGTGCCATACTCTTCGCCTGCAGGAAGGAGCCTCAGGGCAGACCCTGCAGGGGGTGAGGGCCTCACTCTCCGGGTCACGGCGTCAGTAGACGAAAGCAGTTATGAGTTCGAAACCGGGTTGTTCGGATCATACAACATTGACAACGTGCGGGCGGCGATGGCCACAGGGCTTCTGTTTGATGTCCCTGCAAAAGAGATTGTTGATGCCATAGCTTCATACCGGCCGGCAAACAACCGTTCGCAGGTAGTTGATACGGGAAGGAATATCATTATCTGCGACGCATACAATGCCAACCCTTCAAGTATGGAGAAAGCCATAGCCTCATTCGCTGCCCTGAGGTCGGAGAAGAAGATGGTCATCCTGGGCGACATGCTCGAACTGGGGTCTGAGAGTGAGACGGGCCATGCGTCAGTGGTGAGGCATCTCAGCAGCCTCGGCAATGCCGAGATTTTGCTGGCAGGGCCTCAATTCCGGCAGGCGGCTGCAGGCACGCGGGCAGCACTCTTCGGCACATCGGAGGAGGTGGCGGAATGGCTCCGGCAGAAGCGGCCGGAGGGATATAGTGTCCTGGTGAAGGGATCCCGCGGAATGATGATGGAGAAGGTTTTTCCTTTACTCTGACCTGCCTCGGAGGTGAATGGATACTATCTCCGGCCTGGTGCCCAGCCGCATGCGGGGCCCCCAGATACCAAATCCTGATGATACTATCACATGGGTGTCACCGAACTTCTTCCACCCGTAACTCAGCTCAAACATTCTTTTTGTTATGAGATTTAGCGGCCACATCTGGCCATTGTGGGTGTGCCCGGAAAGCTGGAGGTCTACAATGGTGCCTTCGAGATCGGAGAGACCGTAAGGCTGATGATCCAGCATGATAACCGGCAGGGAAGAGTCGGTGTCGGCGAGCAGAGAGTCGAGCGAGGCACGTCCATTCCCTGATCCCTGCATGACGGTCCTGTCAGTCCGTCCCACAATCTGAACGCCATTTTCAAGTCTTACAGTCTCATCGGTAAGAACCCGGATGCCTTTGCTTTCAATATATGGCAGTGACTTCTTCAGGTCACTCATGAACTCGTGGTTTCCGGTGATGGCATAAGTGCCATAGCGCAGCTGCGGCAGCGAGAGGTGCGAAAGGAGGTCGTCGCGGAGCACGGGACCGATGCTTCCGTCAATCAGGTCGCCGAGGAAAAGCACCATCTCCGGCTTCTCTTCAGCGATCATGGCGGAGAGATGTCTCATGCTCCTCTTTCGTATGATGCTTCCCAGGTGGATGTCAGATACTGCCACAATGTGCATCTGGTCGCTTCCGTCCCTGAAATGTTTGTCGACAGTGATGTCATAACGCTTTATGACCGGAGTGACGGCATTGATAAAACCGATGATGATCAGGAGTGCGGTGACGGAGGTGACGCCAATAAAAAGCCATAATCTGAGTTTCGGAAGTGCAGCATCAGGAACAAGATGGAACGGCTTCTGCAGCAGCAGCAGAATATCAGCCGTCAGCCAGAGGAAAAATCCGTAAAGCATGAAGGCCAACCAGAAGCCGCCGATAACGTTGAGAATATCGGAAAAGAGGTTGGTATAACTGTGTTCGAGAATCTTTCCTGCCACAAAGGCTGAGGCCAGCAGAAGGAAGATCACTGTATATGCCCTGACAGGGAGTCCGGCTCCTGAGAGCGCCCTGCGGCCCTTGAGATAAAGATAGAGGTTGGCCAGAAAATAGACGGTAAGCGCCACCGTCAGGAAAATTGCCATCTGCTGTTTTTTGTTTAGTTCCACTTCAGTTCACGGAACTTTTTTCTTCCGCGTATATAATACTCAAAAAGGAGGTATTTGTTCATCATGGTGTGTGGATTATGATACATGTCGGGGTGCGGATTCATTGCCCTATAGGTTTTGATGGCAGTTTTGAGCCTGCGGAAGTGCCTGTGTGCCCTTGGTATGGCAGCAGCAGCGGCACGTCCTTCACGGAAGAGAAGCACCACTGCTGCCACTCCGTCAAGCAACTGCCGAGCAAGGATGGTTCTCCTGAGATGCCGTGCAGGAAGGTTTTTTGCCAGCATTATGAGGCTGTTGCGGAAGTTGTAGTATATCTTCGACGGGGAACCGTAGCCGAGTGTGCCTCCCCCGACATGCCAGACGGTGGCATACGGCACATAACAGACTGTAAACCCTGCGTTCTGCATCCTCCAGCAGAGGTCTATCTCCTCCATATGCATAAAGAATGACTCATCAAAGCCGTCACACTGTCCGAAGGCCGAGGCCCTTACTGCCATACACGAACCGGAGGCCCAAAAAATCTCACGGGTATCATCATACTGCCCGCTGTCAACCTCAACACTACTGAAGATGCGTCCGCGGCAGAAGGGATAGCCAAGGTTGTCAATGTAGCCTCCGGCAGCACCGGCATACTCAAACGCCGCCGGCTCCGCGTAAGAGCGGATCTTCGGCTGGCAGGCCCCCACATTGGGATGCAGTTCCATGAATGTGGTAAGTTTCTCTGCCCATCCCGGTTCCACCTTCACATCCGAGTTCAGCAGGATATAGAACTCCGCCTCCGTCTCATGCAGTGCCCTGTTGTAGCCTCCGGCATAGCCGTAATTCCTGTCGAGCTGTATGATCTTTACATCGGGAAAGTTATCCCGTACCCATTCCACGGAACCGTCATCCGATGCATTGTCAGCGACAGTGACCGATATTTCCGTTGAGAGTGTGTTCTCCACAACGCCAGGGAGGAATCGGCTCAGAAACTCTTTTCCGTTCCAGTTAAGTATGACAACAGCTGTCTTAATCATTGTCTATCGGCCTTTTATATTTCCAGCGTCTGTGGGACCAGAGCCAGTATTCAGGTTGAGCCCTTATCATCTCCTCAAGCATAGAGGCATACACTGAGGTGATCCGGTCAGGCTCCTCCTCACGGGGATGCTCGGTTATAACGCTGTTGTGGAGCTCATAATAACCTCTCCTGACCTTGATGATCTTCACAAACACCACTGCCATATCGTACTTCACCGCTACCTTCTCTGCGCCCCGGTAGAAGGCAGTCTGCTGGTTCAGAAAGGTGGTCCAAAAGTTATTGTCGCCGCGGGTAGGTGTCTGATCGGCTATGAAGCCCGACATGGTCAGAATATTTTCACTCCTGAATCGCAGCAGCTCTCTAATGATGTTATGCATGGGTGTGGCACTGGTGCCGTATTTTGTCCGGAGTTTCAGTATAAATCTATCAAAATATTTGTTTGTCAGGGGTTTATAAATGGTAATTATTTGATGGCGGGTGGAAAGCTGCACTGCAGAGAGCCACTCCCAGTTATTGTAATGGCTGCACAGGGCCACTATGTCCCTTCCCTGTTCATAGAGACGGTCAAACTCTCCTGTATCTTTCACTACGAAGCGGCGTGAAATCTGCCCGGGACTCATGTGTATAGCCTTGACCGTCTCCAATAGGAGATCTGTAAAATGGCTGTAAAAACGGCGCGCAATCTTTCTCCTCTCTTCAGGTCTTTTCTCCGGGAAGGCATTCTTCAGGTTCATTTCCACAACATTCCGTCTGTAGCGTATCACGTGCCATATCAGCGGCTGGAGAAGATCCGAGATGATATAGAGTACTCTGAAGGGGAGCAGGGCAAGCAGCCAGATGGCAGCATAAAAAAGCCGGAAGCCGATTCTTTCCATCACTCTTCCGTTCCGGTCAGTTCTCCGTTCATTGATGCATCATCACGGACGGCGGTTAGCTTCACTGTTCGTACCGTCCCGGGAAGGTTGCTGCGGTATGGGGTCACCACCCTGATGTAATTGCCTGTCAATCCTGCCACCATCCCGTCAGCGCTCTTCTTTTCGAACAGCACCTCTTGCAGGGTGCCGGATGCATTCTGCATGAAGAGCATGCGGCGGCTCTCCGACAATCTTATCAGTTGCCTGCTGCGTTGCTCTTTCACTGACCTGGCAACAAAGTCCGACATCGCCGCCGCCGGGGTGCCGGGTCTGGGCGAGAAGGCGAACACATGAAGGTATGAGAAAGGCAGCTCTTCCAGGAAATGGAGGGTTTCTTCGAAATCGGCCTCCGTCTCGCCGGGGAATCCCACTATCACATCAGCGCCTATGCCTGCACCGGGAATCTTCTTCCTGACGGCCATCACCCGGTCTCGGAACAGCTCTCTTCGGTAGCGCCTTCGCATCAGGCCGAGTATCCTGTCGCTGCCGCTCTGCAGGGGCATATGAATATGAGGCATTATCATCCGTTCTTCAGCCACGAGGTCAATTATTGCATCGGTGAGCAGATCGGGTTCTATGGATGAAAGCCGCAGCCGTTCAAGACCCTCAACCCCTGCCAGTGCCCTGAGCAACTGTTCCAGTGTCTCTCCGGTGCTCTTGCCGAAGTCGCCCACGTTGACACCGGTGAGCACTATTTCCCTGATGTCTGAGGCGACTATCTGCGAGGCCTCCTCAATAACCTGACGAATCCCGGGGTTGCGGCTCCTGCCTCTTGCCAGGGGCACGGTGCAGTAGGAACAGCGGTTGTCACATCCGTCCTGCACCTTCAGGAAGGTGCGGGTGCGGTCCCCGGCAGACCATGCTGCTCTGAACTGCTCGGTCCCGACCCTCTCGCAGGCGTGTATCTCGGGTGTGTCCCTACGTTCAAGCCTGTCAATATATGTGGCCACGTCAAACTTCTCTTCCGTACCGAGGATCAGGTCGACACCGGGTATGGCAGCTATCTCCTCACGTCTCAGCTGTGCCCAGCAGCCCACCACGGCCACAAAGGCATCGGGGTTGCTGTTTATTATCTTCCTGACAGCCTGCCGGCACTTGCGGTCAGCCGCATCGGTGACCGTACAGCCGTTAATGACATATACATCAGCTTTGCTCGCCGGAGAAACACGCTCATACCTTTCCCCGGAAAAAGAGCGGGCAATGGCTGAGGTCTCGGCAAAATTAAGCTTGCATCCCAGGGTCTGAAACGCTACTTTCCTCTTCAAAATTAAACGGTTACTGTTCCGGCTGCAAAAATAGCAAAAAAAATGCTCCGTAACAGCCTGCCCTGGGAGCAAATACGCCGCTCCACAGAAGCTTGCCGGAATATCAGACAGGCCGCTCTATAACAGCCTGCTCGCCAGTTCTGCCAGGAAACTTCTCTCTCCCTTGAGCAGGTGAACATGTGCAAATAGATCAAGTCCCTTCATCTTGTCCGAAAGATAGCTAAGGCCGTTCGACCCTGAGTCAAGGTAGGGGGAATCAATCTGTTCAATGTCACCGGTGAATATCATCTTGGTGCCTTCGCCAGCCCTGGTGATGATGGTCTTTACCTCGTGAGGGGTGAGATTCTGAGCCTCATCAACGATGAAGAATATGTTTGACAGGCTTCGTCCTCTGATGTAGGCCAGTGGCGTAATGACAAGCTTCTCGTCCTTGATCATGTCATTGATACGGATGAACTCAGGACTCTGGGCGCTGAAGCGGTGCTTGATGACAGTAAGGTTGTCGAACAGGGGCTGCATATAGGGATCCATCTTCTCCTTGACGTCGCCCGGAAGATACCCGAGGTCACGGTTGGCCAGCGGCACTATGGGCCTGGCAAGGAAAATCTGCTTGTAACGCTTGTGCTGGTGCAGCGCTGCCGCCAGTGCCAGCAGCGTCTTGCCCGTACCGGCCTTGCCGGTGAGTGAGACCAGCTGGATGTCAGGATCACAGAGGGCGTCGAGGGCGAAGGTCTGCTCGGCGTTGCGCGGTTCAATGCCGTAGGTGGTCTGCTTCAGCACCCTGACAAGCATCTTTGTGACCGGGTTGTAATGCGCCAGTGCACTGGAGTTGCTGTTACGCAGTATGAAGAAATGATGCCCCGGCTCAGTATCCTTTATCTTCAGTTCGGTGGCTGGCACACCCTCTGACTGCTCGTAGAGCTTGTTTATCAGATCATGATCGATGTTTTCAATGATCTTTATCCCTTTGTAGAGATCGTCAAGGTTCGCCACCTTGTCGTTCTGATAGTCCTCTGCCAGCACTCCCAGCGACTTCGCCTTCATCCGCAGGTTGATATCCTTGGTGATGAGCACCACAACCTTGTCCCTGTTTGCCTGGGTAACATAATCGGCTATAGCCAGTATGCGGTGATCAGGGGTGCGCTCGGGGAACGATTCCGAAACCCTTTCGGAAAACTGCTTGCCGGTTTCGATGTGTAGTGTTCCCAGCTTGTCACCAAGCGGAATGTTGCCGGTGAGAAGCATGTCTCCGGATATCTTGTCGAGCTCACGGGTGAACTCCCGTGCATGAAAATTGATCATGTCATTGCCCCGCTTGAACTTGTCAAGCTCCTCCAGCACCACGATGGGTATCACAACATCGTTTTCCTCAAAATTGTAGATGCATGTGTAGTCATGCAACAAAACATTTGTGTCAAGAATGAAAATCTTTTTCTGTTTTTTTCTTTTCGCCATAACAGGATAGTTTATAAAACGTCAGCATCTCCGGCGCCGATGCTGTCACAGGCCACAAAGATAGCCCACCCATGGCGGGCCTCAAGCCGCTTTTTGTAAATTTGCGAACAACCGTCACAAGGTTATCAACATGACATATCAGGAAACCGTCAATTATCTCTACAGCCTCCTTCCGGCATACCATCGCGTTGGTAAGCCGGCATACAAGGGGGATCTGAACAACACCCTGGAACTTGACAGGCTCCTGGGTCACCCTCACTCGAGGTACCGTACCGTGCACGTGGCAGGCACCAACGGAAAGGGGTCTGTCTCCCATATGATTGCCTCGGTGCTGCAGGCGGCCGGATGTCGGACAGGACTCTACACTTCGCCGCACCTTAAGGATTTTCGGGAGAGGATAAAGGTTGACGGACAGATGATGGGGGAGGAGGATGTCATCGCGTTTGTTGAGGAGCATGACGCTCTGATCCGGCGCGTGCAGCCTTCCTTCTTTGAGCTGACAGTTGCCATGGCCTTCGACTGGTTTGCACGCACGGAGGTTGATGTGGCGGTGGTAGAGGTGGGGATGGGAGGCAGGCTCGATTCGACCAATATCATCACTCCCGGGCTGTCAGTGATAACCAATATAGGTCATGATCACATGGAGTTCCTTGGAAAAACCCTCGCAGCTGTGGCTGGTGAAAAGGCGGGTATCATAAAGGAAGGGGTGCCCGTGGTCATTGGCGAGACACAGGATGAGACTGAAAGTGTTTTCCGCGGGAGGGCGGCGGCGATGAACGCGCCCGTCACCTTTGCCGATTCGGTTTTCAGGTGCAGCCTGGGCAGGTTTTCCGCCTCGCGGGCAACGCGGAGCTTCAGGCTGACAGACATGCGGAACGGCTCCGTCGTGGGCGGCTCCACACCGCTGGGCGGGGAGGCACAGCAGAAGAACATTCAGACCGTGGCTGCTGCTGTGGAGCTGCTCTCCGGGTCATTCGGGCTGGAAAGAGAACATTTTCTGGCAGGGATGGCAGATGTGGTTGCTTCAACAGGATTGCTCGGCCGGTGGCAGGTTCTGTCGCGCAAGCCATTAACCATTTGTGACACAGGCCATAACAGGGAGGGTCTGGAGTATGTGATGCGGCAGATAGAGTCTACGCCCAGGAATAACCTGCACATGGTCATCGGGTTTGTCAGCGACAAGGATCTCTCATCCGTTTTGCCCCTCTTTCCCCGTGATGCCGAATATTATTTTACCAGGGCCTCCGTACCGCGGGCACTGGATGAGAAGCTGCTCATGGCCGAGGCAGTGAATTACGGGCTTACCGGAGACAGCTACCCTTCAGTTGCCGAGGCTCTTGACGCGGCGCGGGCCGCCGCCGGTAGTGACGATATGATCTTCATCGGAGGGTCAACCTTCGTGGTGGCGGATGCTCTCTAAGAGACAGTCCTCAGTCGGCAGTCCTCAGGCTGCAGTCCTTAGTCGGCAGTCCTCAGTCGGCAGTCAGCAGGCGGCAGTCAGCAGGCGGCCACCTTCGCCACCTCCTTCGCTTAAGCTATGGAGCCCGAAGAAGGCTTCGGCGGCTGGAAGCAGTCGGCCACCTTCGCCACCTCCTTCGCTTAAGCTATGGAGCCCGAAGAAGCCTTCGGCGACTAAAAGCAGGAGGCAGTAGAGGAATTTTCGATTTCAGATTTTCGATTGTCGATTTAATAAAAATTCGCAAATCGCAAATCGCAAATCCCTCAGACATTACGGACTTTCGACTTTGAGACTTATATTGCCTCAATAGTTGACGGTGGCTTGGTAGCTATATTATAGGTAACGGATACCACGCCTGGCACCTCGCGCAGTATCTCGGCTGCGAGAGCCTCCAGCACCTCGAAGGCCAGTCTTGTGGGGGTGGCAGTGCGGGCATCCAGGCTGTCCCAGCAGCGCACCTCTATCTGTCGCCCGAAGTCGCGTTTACCGTCGCGCATGCCGGTGACCCTGTCGTCATGGAGGATGGCCATATATTGAAATGCGCCGCTGCCGGCAAGCCTCTTCTCAACTATTGCTGTGGCACGCCGCACGGTGTCAAGCTTTGCCTGCGTCACCTCACCTATGATGCGTGCCGCCAGGGCCGGTCCGGGGAAGGGTATCCTGTTGAACATCTCCTCAGGCAGCCCCAGGGCCTTGCCGGTCATCCTCACCCCGTCCTTTCTCAGCTGAATGAGAGGTTCCAGGATCTGGTAGCCGAAGGTTGACTGCGGATCAATACCGATCTGGGCGAAGACGTTGTGCTGCCTTTTTATGCCGGCGACGGTCTCATCAACATCGGTGAGGATCGTCCCCTGGAGAAGATATCTTACCCCACTCTCCCTGACGATACGTCCGAACACATTCCTGTAAAATGTCTGGGTAATTGCTTCACGCTTTTCCTCGGGGTCGGTAATACCGCGCAGAGCATCAAGGAACTCCTTGCTGGCATCGACAATCTCCACGGTGATGCCAAGACTCTTGAATACAGCGACGACAGCCTCGGGCTCACCCTCGCGCATCAGTCCGTTCTGAATGAAGACGGTCCTTAGTCTGCTTCCAAGCGCCCTGTGTCCGAGCATGGTCACCACTGATGAGTCAACCCCGCCGGAGAGAGCGTTGATGGCCGTGCCGCTGCCGACAGCTGCCCTTATCTCATTCACCTTCTCAGTGATGAATGTGTCGGTGTTCAGATCCTGTGCCTTGATTTCATTGATCATACTTCCTGACTATTATTGGTTATAACAAACTTACATAAAACCAACTGATTTTGTACAGGAAAATAAAAATCACCGCCACTGCCCGGATTGACAGAGAAAATCTAATTGAAGGCAGGCATTTGTTCTGTAATCCATCAGGCTTTTGACCTGACGTGATCAGTATCTAAAGCTTTTTTCATACCTTAATCGCAAAATTAAGAACCGATGAAACTAATTCTTTTCCTGCTGTGCTTTCTGGTTATATCGGACGTTACACTTAATGGCCAGGAAGGAAAGAAAATCACCATTCTTCATACCAACGACTTCCACTCTCATTTTCTGGGATACGCCCCGGAGACGGCCTACACGCCGTTCGAGACTGACGGTGACCCGACAGTAGGGGGATTTGCAAGGATTGCAGGAATTATCGCAGACACCAGGTCGGAAAATCCCGGCACTATCCTGGTGCTCGACGGAGGTGATTGCCACATGGGAACACTTTTCCAGGCTCTGGAGCCGGAGACGGGTTTTCAGCTGCATCTCATGAAAAAAGCAGGCTATGATGTAATCGCCGTCGGAAACCATGATTTCGATTTCGGCCCCTCCAGGTTTGTGGATATGATAGAAAAAGCCACGGAGAAGGGAGGAACACCGGTTCTGCTGTCGGGCAACTCCATCACTGACCCTGATGATCCGGCTGATGATGATTTTGAGGCGGCACTCTCCGCGGGACATATAAAGAGATACCATATTCTGGAAAAGGATGGTATTAAAATAGGCCTCTTCTCACTGCTGGGAGAGGATGCTGATGAGTCGGCCCCCTATGCCTTGCCGATTACTTTCGGGAAAAACGCAAAGGCAGCAAAGCGACTGGTAAAGACCATGGAGAAGGAGGGGTGCGATATGATCATATGCCTGTCGCACAGTGGTGTGTCAAGGAACAAAAAGGGAGATTGGGCAGGAGAGGATGTTGCGCTGGCAAAGAAAGTAAAAGGTATTGACCTGATAATTTCAGGGCATACCCACGTTCTCCTGGAAGAGCCTCTCATTGCCGGCGGTGTTCCGATAGTCTCAGTGGGTGACAACGGAAGATACGTGGGTAAGATTGAAATGCTGTACGGGCCAGGCGGAACCAGTCTTGACAGATATACGCTCATGAAGGTGGATGACAAAATCGGTGCTGATGTTTCGATCCATAATGCCATTGAAGCGCAGCTTGAAAAGGTCAACAGTGAGATTCTAAAACCCATCGGACTGGAATACAAAGAGCCAGTGGCCATGGCTGACTACCCATTGACAGTGGAAGAACACGGCGATATGGCGGGAAGCAATCTCGGAGCTCTCGTTGCCGATGCGCTTTACCATTATGTAAACAGCGAAGGTCCTGGTACCGATATAGCCATGATGGCCCTCGGCGTGATACGTGATCCGATTCTGCAGGGAACACAAAGCGTGGCTGACCTGTTCAGAACAATGTCCCTGGGATCGGGCATGGACAAAACCCCGGGATACGGCCTTTCGAAACTGTGGGTTACGGGAAAGGAGATTAAGAATGTTGCCGAAATACTTATCTTTCTTTCGAAATCGACCCCGTCAAATTTCTGTTATTACTCCCACCTTCGCATTGAGTATGATCCGAATGGAAGGATCTTTAACAAGGTCAGGAAGATTGAAATGGCAGACAGTGATGGCAATTTCTCCGAACTGGATACCTCTAAAGATAACGACAAGCTATATTCAATTGTAGCTAATTCCTATATGGTTGACAATCTTGGGCTGATCAAGAAGAAAACCTTTGGCCTCATAAAAGTCGAGCCCAAAGATGCCAGTGGAAATCGCATGACAGACCTGTCAGTTGCCATTGCCGACTTTGATGTCGGGGTCCCGGGTATACAGGAGGGCAAGGAGTGGCTGGCGCTGCTCAGCTATCTCCGCCATTTTGAAAGCCCGGAAGGAGAAGAGATTCCTGTCATCCCGGAATATTACCGTAACCCTGACAGGTCCCTTGTAACAGTAAGCGGCAAAAGGTGATAAAGGCAAGACATATTCCCTTTTTCGTCCGGTTCTTCAGCTTCTATTCACGCAACGGACTGAACCGCCTGTTTCACAGTGTGGACATTGACTGCACCGCTGAGACGTCAGGCAGGCCGGTGCTCCTTATCGGCAACCACTTCAGCTGGTGGGACGGGTTTATTGCCTACCGGCTCAATGATCTGCGGCTTCATAAGAAGTTCCACATCATGATGCTGGAGGAGCAGCTATCTTCCAGGCTCTTTCTGAACAAGGCCGGGGCTTTCTCTATAAAGAGGGGATCACGGTCGGTGGTGGAGTCGCTCCACTATGCCTCCTCGCTGTTGCACGAGAAAGAGAATATGGTCGTCGTTTACCCTCAGGGGACCATTGCCTCAATACACCAGAGGCCTGTAAGGTATGAGAAGGGGGTGGAACGCATCATCGCAGGGGCATCAGATAAACTGATGATCCTCTTTTATGTGGCATTGCCCGACTGGTACTCTGAGAAAAAGCCTATACTGACGATGAGGGTCATTGAATATACAGCAAGGGAGAGATCAGCATCAGACCTGGAGGAGAGTTACAATATTTTTCTTAACGAGTGTATTACCAGGCAGATACCTTCATGATTCTGACGATATCAGCTCTTCTGGTCCTATTTCTTACCTTTCTGAGGTTCTTAGTTTCCTTTCTGAATATGGTGAGCAGGCCCTACCTGCCGGAGGTTGCCAGCCAGCAGGGCGATCTGCCTTCACTGTCAGTCCTGATACCTGTGAGGAATGAGGAGAAGAACATCGACAGACTTTTAGGCTCGCTGGCATCTCTTACATACCATAATGCAGAGATACTGGTGTATGATGACGGGTCGACAGACGGATCGGCACAGCTGATCAGGG
>WOYI010598749.1_pt1 | contig 55323 bp, 40 predicted proteins | sample 6423411 | NCBI WGS metagenome assembly WOYI01 (sample SAMN13441803, study PRJNA592873) | oil field metagenome | biome: oil field; feature: oil-well bore; material: oil-contaminated soil; isolation source: oil-contaminated soil from oil-well borehole | place: Germany: Wietze | collected 2016-10-18 ... | reverse complement strand
CGTCTTCAAAACGCTCGGCCATGCGTTCCGCCAATGGGAACACAGTTGAACTACCGGCGATCACAATGTCGCCGCTCAGTTCCAAAGGATTGACCTCGGGAAGCATTATCCCCGCAGTTCCTTCCTCAACTACTGCAGGCTCTTCAACTTCAGGAACAACAACTTCTGGTTCTTCGGTTTCCACATTGAGGTCGGGCGTGCAGGCTGAGAACAGCATGGCGCCAACCACAACGAGGACGGTTAGTACAAACAAGTTACGACGCATTTTTTCTCCTTTTTGAGAATGAACTAAGATATTGTCCGACATTACGAATCATAGCAGATCGCATTTAACGGTGCTGCAACTGGCAATTAACGCAGTGTGAATTCTATGTTAATTCCAAAAGTTTAAGATTTGATGAAGTTAAAAATCGAGCCTGAATCCCCTTGATTTAAATATATTAATTGGAGTAAAATTATCTTAATATTGTGAAGAAAAACACAAAGAAAGAATAAAGGAAATCAAGAAATGAAAAAATATGATGCTGTAATTATTGGCGCAGGGCCTGCCGGACAGACCTGTGCAGTCCGGATTGCGGAATTGGGTGGAAAAGTCGCCGTGGTTGAGCGGGATTTCATCGGCGGGATCTGCACCAACTGGGGCTGCACGCCCAGCAAAGCCATGATCGAATCTGCCAAGGTCGCCCGGGAAGTGGAAACCAGCGCCAACTACGGCGTCCAGGTGGATCACTTCCAGATCGACTTTCCCCGGGTCGCTGAACGGCGCAATCAGGTTGTCCTGAACACCCGGGAATCGATCACCGAGCTTTTGAAATACCACAACGTGGATATTTACCAGGGCGAAGCGGAAGTCCTTTCCCCCAACGAGGTCAAGGTCCGCTTTGGCAAGCTGAATAATGAAACCTATGAGATGAACTATTCCGGCGCTGAGGAAACCCTCGAGACAACCAACGTCGTTTTGGCCACCGGTTCCAAACCCCTGATCCCCGGTTTCATTGACGAAAGCGACCCAACGATTGTCAGCAGCCACGCGCTGATCACCATCGGTAAACTGCCCGAGACCCTGACCATTGTCGGCGGCGGTGTGATCGGGTTAGAATTCGCAACCATCTTCTCCAACCTGGGCAGCCAGGTGACGGTGGTGGAACTTCTGCCCCGGGTTCTGGCCATGATGGACGAAGATATTTCGGCCGAGATCACCCACATCATGGGAAGCCGTGGTGTGCGCATCCTGACCAATCACAAAGTGACTGAGCTTTCCAACGGCGTCCTGAAAGCGGTCAATCAGGAAACCGGCGAAGAAGTTGAAGTCCGTTCCCAAATGAACCTGATCGCGATCGGCCGGTCGGCCGTTTTGCAGGAAGAACTCTACGACCGGCTGGGACTGAGCTACACCCGCAAAGGGATCGAAGTGGACGACACTCTCACCACCTCCGTTCCCGGGGTATGGGCTATCGGCGACGCCACCGGCAAGTCCATCCTGGCGCACTGCGGCATCCAGCAGGGCATCATCTGCGCTGAGAACATCATGCGCAAGAGCGGCAGCCCCCGCCTGATGGATTACAGCGTGGTGCCCGCCATTGTCTACAGCCTGCCCGAGATCTTCAGCATCGGCGCGGTGCCCGAAGACCTGAGCGATGTAAAAGTGGTCAAGGTGCCCTTCAACGTCAACCTGCGGGCCAACATCGAGGATCACACCGAGGGCTTTATCAAGCTCTGGCTGCGGAACGATCGGCTGATCGCCGCCCAGGCAATCGGCTTCATGGTCTCCGAGATCGGCCAGGAACTGACGAACATGATCGCCATCGGCACGGACGTAACCGAGGTCAGCAAGATCATCCATGCCCACCCAACCTATTCTGAGATCATCCGCTCCGCGCTGGACTACAGCGAGGGCAAAGCGGTCGATTTCTTCCTCTAAGAACAAGACTTAAACAAAAAAACCGAGGATCACATTTGGTCCTCGGTTTTGATTTAAGTGTTCAGTCTTGGAATTATTCCTGCCACGCCGTGTGGAAAACGCCTTCCCGGTCCACCCGGCGGTAAGTGTGCGCCCCGAAATAATCCCGCTGGGCCTGAGTCAGGTTGGCCGGCAGCCGCTCTGAGCGGAAGGCGTCAAAATAGGCCAGGGCTGCGCTCATCGCGTAAACCGGGATGCCCAGGCTGATCGCGGTGGAGATCACATGCCGCATCGCGCCCTGCCGCAGCACCACCCGTTCGCGGAAGTGCTCATCCAGCAGCAGATTGGTCAGACCGGCGTTGCGGTCAAAGGCGCCCATGATGTCATCCAGCAGGTCCGCCCGGATGATACAACCTGCCCGCCAGATCGCGGCGATGGTCTTCAAATCCAGGCCATAAGCATATTCCTCGGAAGCGAGCTGCAGAAGCCGGAAGCCCTGCGCATAGGACAAAATCTTGCTGGCATAGAGCGCTTCCCGGACGGCACGCACCAGCTGGTCCCGTTCGCCCTTGTAGGCTGGGTCGGGGCCGCTGATCCATTTGCTGGCCGCCACCCGCTCTTCCTTCATCCCGGAGATGATCCGGCTGGTGACCGCGGCGTTGATCGTATGGATCGGCACGCCCAGATCGAGCGCGTTCTGGCTCGTCCAGCGGCCGGTCCCCTTTTGCTGGGCTTCGTCGAGGATCACATCCACCATTGGGAGCCCTGTTTCAGGATCCGTCCGCTTGAGGATTTCGCTGGTGATCTCGATCAGGTAGGAGGAAAGTTCTCCCTGGTTCCATTCGTTAAAGAGGTCGCCAATCTCGGCGGCGCTGAGACCCGCCCCACGGTGCAGCAGGTCATAGGCTTCCGCGATCAGCTGCATATCGCCGTATTCGATCCCGTTGTGCACCATTTTGACATAATGCCCCGCGCCCTTTGGGCCGAGATAGGCCACGCAGGGTTCGCCATCCGGCGCCTTGGCGGCGGCCGCTTCAAAGATCGGCTGGACCGCCTCCCAGGCCATAAACTCGCCGCCGGGCATAATGCTCGGCCCCCAAAGCGCGCCTTCCTCGCCGCCCGAAACGCCCGCGCCGAGGTAAAGTAAGCCCTCTTGTTTCAGTTCAAGCGCACGCCGGGCGGTGTCTTCAAAATAGGAATTCCCGCCATCAATCAGGATGTCGCCGGGTTCGAGATAGGGTTTAATATCCGCAATCACCGCATCCACCGCGGGGCCAGCCTTGACCATCAACATGACCATGCGGGGTTTATCCAGCGCTTCGGCCAGCTCTGCATAGGTGTAGGTCCCCACAATATCCGCGCCCTGAGCCGGCCCCTCCAGAAATTCAATTGTCCTGCTTTCTGTCCGGTTAAAAACCGCAACCGGGAAACCCTGACGCTGGATATTGAGAGCCAGGTTGCTGCCCATCACACCCATGCCGACCACACCAAATTTTGCTTTTGCCATGTTTTAAAGCCTCCAAAAAGGTCCTTTTTGTTTTTTATTGTACTCGATAGAGATGCTCTCCGGCATTCCTGACGAGCAAAATGCCTTCAGCCTCCCGGTTGGCCCAATCCTCAATGGTGATGGTCGCTGGGTCGCGATAGCCCAGATTGATCGCCCGGCAGACCTCCTCCGGGATCCCGGTCGCCAGAATGACGGTGATCCGCGGGGTCTCAATCCCCGTCTTTGGGTCGAATTTTCCCAGACCTTTGACATGGGTGGAGTGCGCCAGCACACCCCAGGGATAGCCCTTAAATTTCCCCCATTGAGAGGTGAAATAATCGCTGGTGTGATAGCCAATCTCCTCGAGGATCGCCCCGTGGGTAGTGCTGATCGTCTTGAGATGCGGCGCGTAGATGATCACCTCGCCGCCATCCTCGATCACCGGTTCCACCTTATACATCCCCTTGCCGCCCACCCAGAGATCGGTATACATTGCCGGCAACACCGACAGCACCTGTTTATAGGTCCGGCCGGTGTAGATGATATGCGTTTCTGCGCTCAAGGCGGAGGCCTCTTCCCAGGCGGCCTCCGGTGAACCGGTGAAAACCCCAAAGATACCCCCATCATCCAGCACAAAAGCAAAACAGGTTTTGGGCTTTTCGATCATCTCGGCCGCCCGGTCGATCAAGGCTCTCACGGGGGTATACACCGTGCCGATGACGTTGTAATTGGTCAGCAATGCGCCGAGCCAATGGGTCAGGTTGATGACCTCTGGGCCTGAGATGCCAGGGAAGAAATATTTGTTCCCACCTGAGAACCCCACTACCTCATGCGGGAATACCGGCCCAAAGATAATCAGATGGTCGTAATCAAAAATTTTGCGGTTGATCTTGACCACCAGGTCCTGGCGGAGCTTGCCACGGGAAAGTTTGAAAATCTCGTCCTCGGTGATCAGACCGATGGCGGCCAGGCTCTCCGGCACATCCCAGCTGTGGTTGAAGATCCGGCTCCGGCCGATCCAGCCATCGACAAGCTCATGGCCAAAAAGCCCCTTCAAGGCGGAAGGCGCCAACGCTGGATGAGTCCCGAGCGCGACCATGAAATCCACAGCTTCTGCCACATCCCCGAGCGCGGCGGTCACCGCATCAAAGACCAGCGGCACAGGCATGGTCCGGGTGGTGTCCGGGACCAAAACCAGCACTTTCTGGCCCTGCAGGTTCAGCCGTTTAAGTTGGGCTTCAATGAAATGCACAAGCGTTTCAGCTTCGAGATAGGGTTCACCAAGAATGTTATGAGGTTCCATTGACTTTTTCCTTGCCGGTTGGGTAATGACGGGACGAGCGAATGACGATCTGAGCAACAGCGTAATTATACTGGGAGGGACTTCCCAGACCAATATATTGCCCAATTTCTTAGGAGAGACGATCCCCTCAAATCACAATGACCCCTGATCTAACAGAGGTCCTCTCTTTTCCTTCAGGTTTATTGAAGGGGTCACTCAATCAGACCATAAAACAGCGGCAGCGGTTCAACCGGTTCATCACCGATCCGGACCGCTTCCAGCAAGGCCTGCCTGGCAGGCTCCACATCCTCCGCCTTGCGGGCATGGATCACAAATATCGGCCGACCGGCTTCTACCGCCTGCCCAACTTTAACCAGCACCGAGATACCCACCGCCGGGTCGATCGGGTCGCCCTTTTTCATCCGGCCCGCGCCCAGCCCCACGGCGGTCTCACCCACCGTCCGGGCGTGCACTTCAGCCACATAGCCCGCCCGCGGCGCTTCCACGTTCACCCTGAGAGGTGCAACCGGCAGCTTTTCAGGATGGTCAATGTAGCTGACATCGCCGCCCTGGGCTTCGATCAATTTCCGCAGGTATTCCAGACCCCCGCCATTGGCCAGCGCGTCCTCGGCCATCGCCCGAGCCTCGGCCTTGGACCCGGCGCGCTTGCCCAGCACCAGCATCTCACTGGCAACCTCGAGACAATGGGCTACAAAATCCTCCGGCCCCTCCCCGCGCAGCGTCAGGATCGCTTCTTTCATCTCCAGCGCGTTCCCGACCTCCACGCCCAGGGGCTGGTTCATGTCTGAAAGCAGTGCAACCACATTCCGCCCGCTCAACTCGCCAATCGAGACCATCAGGGTCGCCAGACGGCGGGCATCTTCCAGCGTTTCCATGAACGCGCCGTTGCCCGTTTTGACGTCCAGGACAATCGCCTGCGCGCCGGCGGCGATCTTCTTGCTCATGATCGAAGACGCGATCAGTGGGATCGACGGCACCGTGCCGGTCACATCCCGCAGGGCATAGAGTTTGCCATCCGCCGGGGCCAGGTCCACGCTCTGACCGGTCAGCACCATCCCCAGAGATTTCAGTTGAGCCAGAAATTCATCCTTGGTGAGGTTGGTCCGAAAACCCGGGATGGATTCCAGTTTATCCAGGGTGCCACCGCTGAAGCCCAGTCCCCTGCCGGACATCTTGCCGACCGGCAGTCCGCAGGCCCGCACCATCGGTACCACGGCAATGGAGGTCTTGTCGCCAACGCCGCCGGAAGAATGCTTATCCACCGCGATATCCACCACGGAAGAAAGGTCCAGGGTATCTCCGGTGGCGGCCATCGCCAGGGTCAGGTTGGTCGTCTCTTCGGCATCCATGCCTTGCAGGAGCACGGCCATTGCCCAGGCGGAAGCCTGATAATCCGGAATATCGCCCCGGGTATAGCCATTAACAAAAAACTCGATCTCCGCCTTGCTCAAGGCCAAGCCATCTCGCTTTTTGATGATGATATCCACAGCTCGCATAATCACCTCCAAGTTAATTTTACCTGAATAGAAAAAACCGCAAGTCTTCAGACGGGCTTCCGTCCAATTGCCTTGCGGTTAAGATCTGCAATAAGATTGCTGTTTATTCTCTGGGGCGGACGGTGACTTTCCGGTTGGGTTCTTCGCCGATGCTTTCCGTCACCACGTTCGGGTTATCCCGCAATTCCAGATGGATAATCCGGCGCTCATTGGGCGGCAAAGGCTCCAGGACCTGCCGCCGCCCGGTGCTCACCACCTGGTCGGCGATCCGGCGGGCCAGCTTCCGCAATTCATCCTCACGGCGCTGGCGGTAATGCTGAACGTCAATCTGCAGAGGGACCCAGCGTCCGCATTCGCGGTCCACGATCAGGCTGGTGATGTACTGCAGCGCATTGATCGTCTCAGCTTTGCGGCCGATCAGGAAACTGAGGTCATTCCCTTCAATGTCGATCAGGACGGGCTGGACCCGATTCTCTTCGCCATCCCCTAATCGAACCTTGATATCAGCCTGGACCTTCATCTTTTCCAGTATGATGCCGATGGTCTCACGGGCAATTGCCACTTCCTCGGGTTCAGCGTGATCGCTCTCAACAGCTGCTTCTTGGGCTTTGGGTTTCTCAACTTTTACGCCAGGTTCAACCTTCGGGGCAGTCCCCAGCCTGGCAGCGCCGCCAGTCTTGATCATCAAGGCAACCCGCGCCTGCCGAGTACTGAGGCCTAAAAAACCCTTTTTACCCTCATCCAGAACTTCAACATCAACGTCATCTTCCGTGAGGCCCAAATCGTTCAGGCCTTTTTCGATGGCCTCTTCAACCGAAGGGGCGATCACTTCCAGTTTTGTTCTTTCTTCTGACATAAAACCCTCACATCCGATTCTGGGTAGGAACAATGATTACGAATTACTTGTGTTGTTTCCTTGGCGGCCGTTTCTTTTTGTTCGATGAAGAAGTCGTACCAGAGGTCTTGGAGCTTGGCGTCTTTGCAGGTTCGACAATCTGGACATTTTTCGCAGGCACCGCTTTGGCAGCGCCGGCCTTGGCTGCGCCCGCTTTGGGGGCATCCTCCTTCTTCTGGAAGGGGATGATGTTCCGCCAATTCGCCCGCCCCAGCAGAGCGTACTGACCGATCGTGAATATGTTGCTGACCAGGAAATAGAGCGCCAACCCGGAAGCCAGGGAGTAGGCCATGAACCCCATCAGGATAGGCATATAAAGGCTCATGGAGTTATTGACCATCGCAGCCTGGTCATTTCCCGGTGTTGCTGGCGGCTGCACGAGTTTGGATTGCAGGAAAGTCGTCAAGACAACCAGGATGGCCAGCACAGGGAGCGCAACGCCAAAGATTGTCAACCGCTCCGGCTGACCCAGGTCCATCCAGAGAAACTGGTTGTTCAAAGGCAGCAAATTGGCGGCGTTGATCCATCTGGGATATACAATTTGCTCAAGATTGAACAACTCCAGAGGGGATGCCGCCATCGCCTTGATAACACTTTGATACAGACCAAGGATAATCGGAAGCTGGATCAAGAGGGGCAGACAGGAGCCCATGGGGTTGATCCCCAACTCTTTGTACAGCTTCATTTGTTCTTCGGCCAGCTTATCCTTATCGTTCTTATACTTTTCCTGCATTTTAATGTAGCGGGGATCTTCCTGCAGGGACTGCATGGTTTTCGTCGCTTTGAGCTGCTGCACCGTTAATGGGTGGGTCAGCAGCCGGATCAGGATCGTAAAGAGAATAATGGACAGGCCAAAGTTATGGACCAGTGAATTAATTAAGAGCAGAATATTTGTAAAAGGCTGAATGATAATCGTTTGCCACATGGTGGTTTCCTCTTATTTCCCGGGGGTAGTGGACCAGAGTTGGACGCCGGTGAGATTGAAGCCATAGACCAGCTCGCCGCCATTGATCAACCCTGTTACCAGGAGATCATTGTTGGCAACTGGCGCCTGGTAGATCTCACCCTCCAGCGAGGCTTCCCACTTCGCTCCCCCGTCGAAATCAAAAGCTCTTAACTGTCCTTCTTTGGTGGCTACCACAAACCCATCTCCAATGGATGAAACGCCACCGACGATCTCCGCAGAAGTGCTCGTCTGCCAAAGCGCTTCACCGCTCTCAGCATCCACAGCATAGACCGTGCCGGCGGAGTCGGTGAAGATCAGACGGCCATCAGCCAGGATGGAGGTTCCCCATACGCTTTGGGATGTGCCAAAAGTCCAGACCTCTTCGCCGGAAGCGGTGTCCAGAGCGATCATCTCATTATCAAGAGAACCGACGAAGAGCATTGAACCATCCTCGTTCAAAATCGGCGCGCCGGTGACTGCCCCGGATAGCTCCTTGGACCAGATTTCCTGTCCGTCGAGGGAAATGGCATAAACGAAATGGTCCATTGAACCAAGGTAAATGACATCATTCATGATCTGAGGCTGTGCCCAGAGGTAATGACCGGTTTTAAAGGTCCAAAGCAGGCTGCCGTTTTCAGCATCCAGCGCGTAGAGGGTGCCATCATTGTTCGGCGCATAGACAACGCCATCTAAAATGGCTGCCTGACCAAGGTAGAAACCCTCAGCCCCGGGGTAGCCCCACAATTCCTGCCCAGTGGCTTTATCCAATTTATGGAATTCGTTCGCCAGGTCCCCAATGAAAACAGCATCATCTGTGACCAGCGGCGGCGCATAGAAAACAATCTGGGTGCTAGCTTGCTCAGGATAGGACCAATTGACAGTGCCTTTGGAAGCATCCAGGCTGTAAACAAAACTGCTATAGGAGACAAAAACATCTGTGTCATCCATGGACAAACCCGGAGCATCAACCACACGCGGCCCGGGCATACAGGCGCTCATTAAGAGAGTCAGCCCGATAAATAACGTAATAAGCAATAGGTGGGATTTCTTCATTCTTTCTTTCTTTTTCTCTTCTCAAGTGGATCAGGGAACCGGGTCATATCCACCCGGGTTAAAAGGATTGCAACGCGCCACCCTTTTTACGGCCATCCAGCCACCCTTGAGCACACCATATTTATAAACAGCCTGATAGCCATAATGGGAACAGGTGGGGTAAAACCGGCAGGTATCTTTGGGTAAAGAAGGTGAGACGATCTTTTGATATAAGCGGATGAGAGCAAGTAAAATCCAGCGAGGGAGGGTATCCACGCGGACCGGAAGGTCCTCTAATTTTGGATCTAGATTTGAAGGATGTGGATGGGCTGCTGTTTCAGTCAACTGAGATCATCTTTCATCAGCCCTGCTTGATCAAGAAGCTTTCTGATGGTATCAACCAGTGAACGATAAGGTTGTTCTAAGATCGATCTTCTCGCGATCAGGACAACATCCTGCCCTGGGCGAATCTCCTGCAGCATTCCCTGGATTGCGGATCGGATCCGTCGTTTAGCTAAATTGCGCTGGACGGCCCCCCCCACGGACCGCCCGGCGATCACAGCTATTCTGGTTTGTTCAAAACGGTTCGGTAAATAACCTAATACGATTGATGGGCGGGCCAAGGATTTCCCTTCATGCCGCACCCTATTGATATCTTCACTTCGGGTTAAGCGTTGATTTCGTTTCACCCGGATTCCTGTTCAGCAGAGCACTTAATTCGTAGGATTTCACCTGCTCTGGTAAAAATTACCAGCGTGTCCTCTTGACGTGATTATTGGCGGTCTTCGCTAATTCATACCGACCTTTGGCGCGGCGGCGCTTCAAGACTTCGCGGCCACCTTTAGTCTTCATGCGTGCTCGAAAACCATGCACCCGGACGCGGCGGCGTCGCTTGGGTTGATACGTTCGTTTTGGCATTATTTATGAGTCCTTTCTCTCTTCAATTTGCTTCTGTCTAAACACTCGCGCATTAAGACTAGCCACCAATTATACCGTATGCCTTTTTCACGGTCAAACGGCTATCGCCAGCCAGCCCAAGACGGTATTGATTTTATCAGAACATATCAAAACGTCAAGATCGAGTAAAATTCCCCGCCGCAGCTGGCAGCAGCTTTCCATTTAATCCACCGCGCTTATTGTTCGGCCCGGTGATTTCAACCTGGGAAATCCGGTTCCAGCAGTCTGAGCCGGAGCGGGCATAGACCCGCAAATAGTTCCCGGAAAGTCCAGATAACTGCCATTCGCCTGACGCAGTTTCTTCGCTGGTTTCCCACAACACCGCCAGGTTTTCGCCGATGAAGCGCTTCTGGTAATCCAGGCCAAGGCCGTGAAAGACCTGCCGCAGTTCGGCGTTTCTGGCCTTCGCCACGCTGGGATCCACACGGTCTTTCATCTTAAAAGCTGCTGTGCCAGGCCGGGGCGAATAGGTGAAGACATGCCCGCCCGCAAAACCCATTTGGCGGATGAAATCCCGGGTTGCCAGGAATTCCTCATCCGTCTCACCAGGGAAGCCCGCAATGACATCTGTGGTGATCGCGATATCCGGAATGGCCCGGCGGACCTCGTCCAACAGACCGGCATACGCCGCAGCCGTGACCGGCCGGCCCATCGCGTGCAGCACCCGGTCGTGCCCGGCTTGGAGCGGGATATGCAGGTGATGGCAGAGACGCGCGTCCTGCCAGAGTTCCAGCATCCCCGGGTTAAAATCCCAGGGTTCAATGGACGATAAGCGTAACCGGGGCAGCCTTTGCTCCTGCAACACGCTTTCAATCAGATCGGCGAGGGTCAAAGCCGGGTCCAGGTCCTTGCCCCAGGCGCCCAGTTCCACGCCCGTCAGCACCACTTCCTGCGCCCCGCCCATCAGCGCCGCTTCAATATCCCGCCGGACCGCAATAATCGGCCGGGACTGCGACCTGCCCCGCGCCAGGCGGGTGAGGCAGTAGGTGCAGTGGTTGTCACAGCCTTCCTGCACCCTGATAAAGGCCCGAGTCCTTGCCCGGTCGCCGGGCAAGGGTTCCCGAACCAGGGGCAAGGCGGCCAGATCCGCCGCAGGCAGTCCGAGCAGGTCCGCCACCAGATCGTCTTTCCGGTCGTTGAGGATCACATCGCTCACACCCTCCAGCGCCTGAGCGTCTTCCGGGTAAAGGGTGGCCCAGCAGCCCGTGGCGACCACCCGCCCCGCGCCGGCCCGCGCCGCATGGCGGAGCTGCTTGCGGGAATCGGCCGCGGCCTTCACCGTGACTGCGCAGGTGTTGACGATGGCAAGGTCCGCCTGAGAGGGGTCGCCCACGATCAGATGCCCCAAGGCTCTGAAGGTGTTGGCCAGGGCTTCGATTTCACTTTGGTTAAGTCTGCAACCGATAATATCAAGAAAGATCTTCATCAATATTCTCAGGGAGAAACAACAATAAAATTATCAAATAAAATATCCACGCCAGGTTCCGCAAAACTCCCAATAATCATCCCGACATCCCCATGCGTCAGGGCAGCATCGCGCACCTGGATCAGAGGGGTGCCATTGACAATCAAAGCCAGCTGGTCGGCCTGGCACACCGCCTGGAGGGTTTTGGCGGAACCGCCCTGGGCGATGGCGGCGCTGAAATCGAGATTCGCCTGATCGATGAGAGTCTGTTCCCCAGCGATGCGTTTATACACGCCGTAATAGCCATCTGAGCCGATCACCAGCGCATAGAAGTTATCATCATCCTGATAGCGGCAGATCAGCCCAAAGAGGTTATCGTCCGGCCCCGCCAGCTTCTGGGCGCGAACCTGAACCAGGGTGTCCTGAAAATTCAGGCCGGGGACGCTCCAAAACTGAAAATCCGGCATGCCCGACTGGAGCCGGTAGCCGCTCAGATCAAAGCCGGCAAAACTGAGCGAATCCTGATGGGTGGGCCAGCCAACATTCTCACCGGAGAAATCATCCCGAAAGAGAACGGCCTCATCCCCGACCCAGGGCAGCCGATCGGCAGCCAGAAAAGCTGGCCGGCAGGCCGGCAAAAGGCTGATAACGATGAGTCCGAGCAGTCCCAGCCAGAAATAACGGTTCTTCATCCCTACCTCTTGTGGATTGAAGGCAGCTCACCGACGGAACAGCAGTGCACCTTTCTCAGGGGTCCTGCCCGAATTATAACGTAGTTCATAAATGAAGGGCAACCGGGGAAACTGAAGAGGTCACAAAGAAAAAGGTCATCTCAATAAAGGGATGACCTTCAAAAACGAGGATAAAATACCAAGTCCCCAAGGGGGATAAAAGAAAAGGGTCGGACAATTCTCAGTTTACCTGGCGTCGTCCTCGCTTTTTACAGATAGCAACAAAACCCCTCAACAGGGTTCGGGTTCCGTTTTTGGTTTGTTTTTCCCGGGGTTCCAAAGCACAACCCCGCCGTGCCGTGTGCCGCTGAGTTTTGAACCTGCAAAAGCAGGTTTGTCATACCCACCAACTTCGCCTTGACTCAAGTCTATCGCGTCGTTTGGATGGAGGTTTGACGGTTAGTAAGGGTGTTGGCTCAAAACTGGTTTGCTGCATCACGAACACAGCAGGGTAATTAACTTATACCATAATTCAGGGGGCTGACAAGGTTCCCAAATGTTAAATGTTCCCAAATGTTAAAGTCGGCAGGGCCGAAAACCATTTTATTTTCGGGAAAAACGCGAGTATGATAGGCTTAAAAGGTCAAATCTCTGCTGCCTGGAGTCGGATTATGCCAAGAATTTTCATCGCTATCAAAATGCCAGAGGCCGTGATCGGTAAGGTCACCGAAGTCTCCCGGTATTTCCAGAGCCAAACCCCGGCCGGAGCGCTCAAATGGGTCGAAACGGAAAACCTGCACCTGACCCTGAGGTTCCTGGGTGAGATTTCCGAAGAGGCCGTGCTAAAGGTCCAATCCAGCCTGCCGCAGGCCGCGATGGGCCAGCCGCCCTTCACACTTTCCGTGGAAGGGCTGGGGATGTACCCCAGCCCCGGACAGCCCCAGGTGATCTGGCTGGGCGTCAAGGGGTCCAAGCCAATGGTCGCCCTGCACGCCCAGCTGGAAACCGCCCTGGCCAGGGTCGGCATTGAAAAAGAAGACCGCCCCTTCCACCCCCATCTGACCCTCGCCCGCGTCCGCCAAAGGACAGACCGGGCCACGGCGCACCAGATCGGGGAAACGCTGACCCAATTCAAGGTTGGGTCCTTGGGCGCTTTCCAGGTGGATCAAATCCAGCTGATCGAGAGCCAGCTGACCCCGCAGGGTCCGGTCTACACCACTCGCTCCACCGCGCCCCTGAGTGCAGTATAATCAGGGAAATAATTAACCCACTATACGAGAGGTGAGTTCTGGAAGCCATTAATTTAGCAAGGGAAATTGCGAATTTCCTCGAAGAGAAAAAAGGCGAGGATATCCTGGTTCTGGATATCAAGGGGATCGCTTCATTTACAGATTATTTCGTTCTGGTGAACGGCACGAGCCGCCGGATGCTGCAAAGCCTGGCCAATGCCGTCGCCCGCGAGGTCAAAACCAAATTTCAAAAGACCGCCTTGCCCGAAGGAAAGCCCGACGGGGGCTGGATCCTGCTGGATTACGGCGATGTGGTTATCCATCTGTTCTCCCCCGAGCAGCGGGATTTCTACCGCCTCGAAGACCTTTGGTCGGAAGGCAATGTCATCCTGCGGCTGATGTAAGGCCAGGGCGGATCAGAGGGTTAAAGCAAAAAGGAGTTGCACGTTGGCAACTCCTTTTGAGTTTTCACGCTTAATTTATCTGACCGCTTCCAGGACTTCCTGGCTGTGATCGGTGGGGTTCACTTTTTCAAAGACTTTGACGATCTCACCCTCCGGGCCGATCACAAAAGTCGTCCGAAGAACGCCCTCATATTCCCGACCCATGAACTTCTTCAAACCCCAGACCCCGTAAGCCTCACAAACCTTGTGGTCAGGATCCGAGAGCAGCGTAAAGGGCAGTTCGTATTTTTCAATGAATTTCGTGTGGGATTGCTCGTCATCGGGGCTGACACCGACCACATCCACGCCCGCTTGCTCGAATTCCGCATAAGAATCCCGGAACGAACAGGCTTCTGTGGTGCAGCCCTTGGTGTCATCCTTCGGATAAAAATAGAGAACGAAGGTTTTGCCCTTGTAATCAGAAAGTTTGTGGACCTTTCCCTCGCTGTCCTTCAACTCAAAATCAGGTGCTTTTGTCCCGGCTTTAACGAGCATAATCATTTCTCCTTTTTTATTTTAAGTATAGACTCTGGCGCCTTCAAAAGCAACGTGGTCTTCAACGGATCCAGAAAGCGAACGCCAGCAAATAAACGGGGATCAGAATGGTCGATCCCAGGGCAAATTTCATAACGCCCCAGAGCGGCTTATAGCCCCGCCGGACCCGTTCCATCAACCAGAATTCCGCCAGACCCAGGGGCAGGGTCAGGAACACTGGCCACATCAGGATCCAGGGGAAACCCAGAAGGCTCGCCAAGGCAAACAGGACATAGCCCAAAAGGATCAGCGCATTATGCAGGACCATTGCGGTCTCCCAGCCTATGGCGGTGACGGTGGTCGTAATGCCCTTCTGCTGGTCCTGCCCGAAACGGATCAATTGGGTGAGCAGGCCGTAGGCCAGGTAGAGGGGAACGGTCCCCAGCACGACCATCGTCAGGAACCTGTGCATGGTGTGCAGCTGCAGGAAATAACCCAAGGCCGGCGGGATGACGACCACCAGCACCGTCTCCAACAAGGGCTGGATGGGGGCCAATTTTTCGAATGGACTGGAAAGCGCATAAGCCACCCCGATTGCCGCGAACGCGAGCAACAGGACGCTGACCCCCTGCCAGAGCTGGCCGCGGACCATCCAGCCAATCACGATGGTCGCGGCGACCGTCAGCAGGGTGGCCGAGATCGCGCTCAGGCCCAAGCGCATCTGCCGGACCTCATTTGGCGTCTGTTCCGCGGGTCGGAAGCGCGGATCATTGATCTCACGCAAAGCCCGCAGGTAATCAAAAGTGAGGACTGCGAGGACCAGAAAAGCCGCCCCACCCAAAAGGACAGGCCAGGATTTCACGGATTCCAAATACTGGGCCAGACCTGCCCCCAGGGCGTAGGTCAGCAGCACAGCCAAAAGGCGGAAGCCCCTGATCGGTTTGAGCAATGCTTTAAAGTTCATAGCTTCTCCTGCCGCCCAACGCTGAGAAGAATGTTGAGCGGGATATAAAATCTTTCTCGATAATTGTATCCGGGATGGTATAATGGTTTCAAGCTTCAAGCCAAAAACTTACTATGCGAAAACCACCTTTCTGGATCGGCTCCCTTCTGGCGATACTCCTCTCAGCCCTGTTCGTCTTCGCTGTTTCATCAAACAGCGATCGCGCCGAAGGAATTGCCCTTCTTTCCCCCAGCGCCTGCCCTTCCGGCGGGTGCGCGGCCGGTCAGCGCTTGAACTTTTCCCTCAGTTATTCCGTATCCCCCCAATCCACCGGCACCAACACCCAGGTCTGCGTTTACGCACCGACCGGAGGCTGGGCGGATTTCAGCACGGGTTGGATCTCGGATAAAGGCCTGGTATCCAGCGAGACCTATGAGCTCGGTGAAACGAACGCGTTATGCTCAACCAACCTGCCCACGGGTTACACCTGGCTGGCTGGGGCTTCCGGCAAGCTGCCGGTCGAAACGAGCAGCGACCAATTGGAAATCGCTTTGAATATCCGTGCGACCGCTACATCCAGCGGCAGCCTCCTTTTCAGGGTGTATGAGGTGGATGCCGACGGGACGGAATGGTCCCAAACCGGGGAATTCACCTCGGCAAGCCTTTCCGTCGCGCCCCTAGCCCAGACCGTTTTTGTGGCCAACAACAGCACGGCCTGCGGCGCCAATTCCCCCTGTTTCATCAATTCCGGCGATGATCTGGCCAAAGGCCTCGGCACCGGATTGCGGGATGCCATCAACGCCGTTTCAGCCGGCGACACAATCCAGGTCCTGGGAGATTATCTGGTCAAGGACAAAACCGTCCTGCTCGACAAGGACGTGACCCTCACAGGCGTGGGCGATGCCAGCCTGACCTACTATGGCTCAGACTGCTCCAACCCGCTCCTCTCCGTCACTTCCGGCGCGGTCATTCAGAACCTGACCCTTGACGGCGGCGCCTGCACCAGCAGTTCCCGCACGCTGATCGACATCGACAGCGCGGACGAAGTCGCCATTCACCACAACACGCTGATGGATGGCAATGTGGGCGTCCTTGTCCAAAACAATACCGGCCAGGTGGATATCGCCTTCAATGCCTTTGAAAAGCAGGACAGTTATGCGGTTTACCAGGAGTATAGCGGCAGCAACGTGCTGATCTACGCCAACAACATCGTGGAGAACGCCAACGGCATCCAGGTGCTCTGCAACGCGGAGGGCCAGGCCGACCACAACTTCTGGGGGCCAGGACAGACCGCCGCGTCCAGCGTTTTGGGCTGCCAAGTGAGCAAATGCAAGGAACTGGGCGCGGCTGCGCTGACAATCTCCGGCACGCCAGGGGTGAGTGCGGAATTGGTGACCGTCACAAACAGCAAACAATACGCTTTCAACGACCAAATCGCCTACAGCCGCAGCGATAGCGCCAACTATGACCTGGTCATCGTCAACCACGGCCAGGGGTCCAGCGAGAACGTCCCCTTCTATGATGTGCTCGGGAATTCAATTTCCCCCTGTTCCAATTATTACGATATATTCCTCGCCGAGGGCGAATCGCCCTCCAGCCTGAACCTGGCCTTCAGGTATGATCTGAACGTGGACTGCACCGCCAAAATCGAGTCGCCCACCTCCCCCTATTGCGCCTCCGGCAGCATGGCGAAATACCCGCTCTGGTGGTACGACCCGGCTGCCAACGTCACGGAATACTGGGATACCACCGGGCAAGCCCCTGAGGGCAAAGGCGCCGGCGGCGCACCGGGGCAGATCACATCCTGCGACACCGGCCTGAATGAAATCCAGGTGACGCTCAACAACCTCGCCGCCAACCGTCCCCGCCTGTCCACCGATCTCGGGTTCACGCCTTTCGTGGTTGGGCTGCCCAACGACGGCGGGGTTGACCTTTCCCAGTTCACAGTCACCTTTGACACCACTCAGAACAAAATCCGCTGGACCACCACCGCCGAGAGCAATGTCGCCGGCTTCCACGTCCTGCGCAGCGACAGCGAAAACGGGACCTATGCCCGCATCTCCCCCCTGATCGACTCCATTGGCGATACCGATATCTGGGCGAGCTATTATTTCAACGACGAATCGATCCAATACACCCGCACCTACTATTACAAACTGGAAGTGGTCAATATGCAGGGCGTATCGGTTGAATTCCATGGCCCGGTGAGCGTGATCACCTCCACCGCGACCCCCACCTCAACGCTGACCCAGACGCCCACCGTCACGCGGACGCCCTACCCCACCCGGACATCAACGCCCTACTATTACCGTTCACCCACATCCTATTACCTGCGGGCGACGGCCACCCCCATCGGCAGCGGGCCAACCCAGGTGCGGACCTATGGCCCCTCGCCAACGCCCAGCCGGACCAGCGCCACCAAACCCACCTATGACCCAACCTCAGATGGCTATCCGTCGGGCGAATACCCAGTCGGCACCGAATCGCCCTCGGGGAGCGACGGATATCCCGCTGAAAATGGGACCGGCGCCCAAATTAGCACGCCCACCCCGGACCCCAACGACGGTCCAGGCGGACAGGATTCCGGTTCGCCCGGGCAGGAGCAGGGGAAAAATGGCGGAAACCCCTCACAGGGCGGGCAGTCAGACTTCAACGGCCAGGCCATTCAATGGCCTTATATGACTCTGGGCGCGGGGATGGGCCTGCTCGCTCTGGGCCTTCTCAGCTGGCTGCTGATCAAAACGCGGGTTCATTAATCCCAACTGAAATCCATCATTTTTGACTTTTAAATTAATTTGTGCTATTCTTTGCTGGAATTAATTTCTGTCTTTAGGATAGGTCTATGCAACGCGAACGCGTATCTGAGAACGTTTACTGGTTTCAAAGCGACATATACGCCCAGGTTTCAGCGGGCGCGATTGCCGGCCCACAATGGGCAGTTGTCATTGACACGCTCATGCCGCAGGAAACGCTTGAGATTCGATCGTTCATCGAACAAAAGCTGAACCTGCCCGTGCGCTACGTGATCAACACCCACCACCACGCCGATCACAGCTGGGGCAATTGTTTCTTCCCCAATGCCACGGTCATCGGTCATGAGCTTTGCCGCCAGCTGCTGCTGAACCGCTCCCTCGCTGCGCTGGAAGCGGCCAGCCAGGATAATCCCCTTTACCGCCAACTCAAAATCGTCCCCCCAACCATCACCTTCAAGGAAGGTTCCTTTAATATGAAAGTGGGGAAGAAACATCTGAAGCTATTCCCCGCGCCCGGCCATTCCAGCGACGGCATCTCTGTCCTGATCGAAGAGGATCGGATTCTTTTTGCCGGGGACGTTTTTATGCCGGTTCCCTTCATTGTCGAAGGCGACCTGGATCAGTTTATCGAAACGACCAATACCATTGCCTCCCTTGGTCTGGAAAACATCATTCAAGGCCATGGCGATATCATCCTCCGTGGTGAGATCGAAGAGAAATCCAAAGAGAACATCACCTACCTGCGGGCGATCAGCAAAGCCGTCCGAACGGCCATGCGGCGCAAGAATCCCTTGGAAGTCCTCGACAGCATCGGGATTGAAGCCTGCGGGAAGAGCCGTGTCCTGCTGGGCGGCCTGGCAAGCGAACTGCACAAGCGCAATCTCCACTATCTTTATAAGAAAACCCTTGAGTTGGAAAAATAGACCTGCTCCGATTCAGAACCAGATCAGCCCTACCAAGGTAAGGACCCCCAACATCCCGACCGGCTCTGCCCAAAAATCAAGCCCGCTCCGGGATTCTTTTATGCCTGAGACAACCCCCGTCAGGCTGTAGGTCAACCCCACGATGATCAGCCCCGCCTGCAAAGGCGATAGGGGCAGATAGTGGAAACCGACGGCGATCTCCGAAACCACCAGACTGCAAGCCAAGCCCCAAAGCGGATACCACGCGCCGAGGCGGAGGTAGATGGATCGGCTGATCACCATCAGCGCGCCGATCGCCACCAGAGGTAGTCGGATATAAAGCCGCAGATTGACAGAATAGATGGCCACAACCATCAGCAGAAAAAGGGCATAGGATAAACCGGTCACGATAATCATCGCGATGGGGTGGCGGATGCCGTCCACTTTGGCAACATTAAATTCCGCAATGAAAACCGCCAAAAGCAGGAGGCTGCCCAAGATGTAGGCAACCCACCAAAAAACCTCCCCCTGGAAATTCTCCAACGCAACCCCGATCACAAAGGTCGTGAGCACGGGCACGACCCAATGGCGGGCGGACACCAATCGGGGGACCTGACCTTCCCAATCAGGATGGGACTGGAGCAGCCAGTCCATCCCGGCCGCCGCCAGGAGACTGGTGAGCAGGATCGTGAGGGTGCTGAAATTCAGGGAGAATGTCAATAAAACACCAAAAACATTGATGGACACCTCAGGCGCCGGGAAGGACACCAAAAGCGTCAGGGCAAAAGCCAGCATAATGGTTGCCGTCACGATGGATAATCGGTTGAGATCAGGGAGGGACTCTCGGAAACGCATGGCCTCATTTTACCATGCCAGCCCCGCAAAGGGCATCAAACCATTCAGTCAGAACAAATTGGGTTTCCCTTATTTAAATGAAGGGCACAGGCCCCCAATGCCTGAACAATTTCCAATTTTAGTACCTATAAGGGGTCAAATGTGGTAAAATTGATGGTTGTATGAACACAAGTTCTGATATTAACATAGAAAAACCTAAAGTAATCCAGGCCTTATTATCCGGGTTTAATATCATCGCAAGCAAACCCTACCTGATCCTCCTGCCGATCCTTTTGGACCTGTTCTTGTGGTTTGGGCCGGGATGGCGGATTGACGGGTATTTCAAGCCGATCATCCAGAGCATCGCCAACCTTCCCGGAATGAATAGTGCGGAGGATTACGCTGAGCTTACCCAGACCCTGCAAACCACCTGGCAGGATGTCCTGAGCCAGTTCAATTTGGCGTTCACCCTAAGCACACTGCCCATCGGCGTGCCCAGCCTGATGACGGGAGAGGCCCCATTCATCAATCCCCTGGGGAATTCCCTGACCTTTCAGCTTCAATCCGATACGCAGATCATCGGGCTTTTGCTGGTCTTCCTGATCTCCGGGTTCGCGCTGGGCAATTTGTACTTCCAGAATATTTCAAACCAGGTGCAGCCAGCGCCAAAGAAGCCGACCGCGAAGACTTTCTTCTGGTCCCTGCTGCAGATCATCCTGATCCCGGTTTTCCTGCTGCTTGCTCTGTTGATTCTAAGCGTCCCGGTCACCCTCCTGCTGACCTTTGTCAGCCTGATCAGTCCGGCTTTCAGGGATTTCGTCCTTTTCACGTTGATCATTCTCCTGTTGTGGATCGTGATGCCGCTGGTTTTCACGCCCCACAGCATCTACCTTTACAAACAAAACCTGATCAAGGCAATGATGACCAGCATCAGCGTGGTCAAGGTCTCGATGGAACAGACAACCTGGTTCATCATGGCCAGCTTTATCCTGGTGCGCGGTCTCAACTACCTCTGGAAAGCGCCACCTTCAGATAGCTGGTTCCTGCTGATCGGAATCTTGGGGCATGCCTTCATCGTCTCAGCCGTCATAGCAGCCTCATTTTATTTTTTTGTGAATGCCACCAAATTCACCCAAACGCTTGTCAATCGACAATTGAAGGCATCCGGTCAATAAAATCATCATCCAACGAATGGAGCAAGTCACTTGGAAAAACAACTAAATTCGTATAATGCAAATGATATTCAAGTCCTCGAGGGTTTGGAAGCTGTCCGCCGGCGTCCGGGCATGTATGTGGGCGGTACAGATGTCAAAGCGCTCCACCACCTGATCTATGAGGTCGTCGACAACTCCATTGACGAGGCCCTTGCCGGGGCCTGCAACCGGATCGATATCATCATCCACGAAGATGAAAGCGTCACCGTCATAGACAACGGCCGCGGCATCCCCGTGGACCTCCACCCCGAAAAGAAAATCTCCGCTCTGGAGGTCGTCATGACCACCCTGCATGCCGGCGGCAAGTTCGGCGGCGGCAGCTACAAAGTCTCCGGCGGTCTGCACGGCGTCGGCGTCTCGGCCGTCAATGCCCTCTCTGAGTGGTGCGAAGTCCGGGTTTACCGGGACGGCAATGAATATTTCCAGCGCTATGAAAAGGGCATCCCGCAGGCGCCTGTGAAAATAATCGGCAAGGCGGGCAAAGACGCAACCGGCACCACCACAACCTTCCGCTATGACCGGACCCTCTTCAAAGGGGATTTCACCTATAAATTTGACACCCTCGCCCAGCGCTTCCGCGAGATGGCCTTCGTCACCCGCGCGGTGACCATCCACCTCCTCGACCAGCGCACCGACAAAGAGATCACCTTCTATTTTGAAGGCGGAATCTCCTCCTTCGTCCGCTATCTCAACCGCAACCGCGACCCGCTGCACGAGGTGGTTTATTTTGAAAAGGAAATTGAGGATGTCGGCATTGAAGTTGCGGTCCAGTTCTCCGACGCCTATTCCGAATCGGTCTACGCCTTCGCCAACACGATCAACACCATTGACGGCGGCACCCACCTGACCGGTTTGCGGATGGCGCTGACCCGCTCGATCAATGATTTTGCCCGCAAGAACAGCCTGCTCAAGGACGCCGACAGCAACTTCTCCGGTGAGGACACCCGGGAAGGCCTCACGGCCATCGTCAGCATCAAACATCCGGACCCCCAATTTGAAAGCCAGACCAAGGTCAAATTGATGAACCCGGAAGTGCAGACCTATGTCCAGCAGGTTGTCGCCGATGGCTTCACCAACTTCCTGGAGCAAAACACCGGCACCGCCAAGAAGATCATCCAAAAATGTCTGACTTCCGCTCGCGCCCGGGCCGCAGCCCGCAAAGCCCGCGACCTGGTGATCCGGAAATCCGCGCTGGAAAGCCTAACTTTGCCCGGCAAGCTGGCCGACTGTTCCGAGAGGAACCCCGAACACGCCGAACTCTACATCGTCGAGGGTGAATCCGCTGGCGGCTCGGCCAAGCAAGGCCGGGACCGCCACTTCCAGGCGATCCTCCCCCTGCGGGGCAAGATCCTCAATACTGAGCGAGCACGGCTGGATAAGATTCTCAACAATAACGAGGTCAAAGCGCTGATCTCCGCCCTGGGAACCGGGATTGGCGAAACCTTCTCGTTGGAGGGGCTGCGCTATCACAACGTTGTCATCATGACCGATGCCGACGTCGATGGCGCCCATATCCGCACCCTCCTGCTGACCTTTTTCTTCAGGTACATGCTCCCGCTGATCGAAAATGGGCACCTCTTCATCGCCCAGCCGCCTCTTTACCTAATCTCGCACGGCAAGGATAAAGAATATGTCTATACTGAGGCGGAGATGGAAAAATTGGTCAAGGAGATCACGGCCAATGGCGGCAAATATGGCCTCCAGCGCTATAAGGGTTTGGGCGAAATGAACCCCGAACAGCTTTGGGAAACCACCATGAACCCGGATAACCGCACCTTCCTGCAGGTCAATATCGAAGACGCCGCCGAAGCGGACCGCACCTTCGACATGCTGATGGGTGCCAAGGTCCCCCCCCGCCGGCGCTTCATCCAGACCCATGCCACGGAAGTCCGCAACCTCGACGTGTAAGCCTCCCCCTATCCAGTCCATTCAAAGGCTGTACTTGCGCAAAGTGCAGCCTTTTTGATTGGACAAATTATTGGTAATTTGTTATGGGTGAATAGGGCATTCAACCTTACCATTTCTATGATTCCCTAATCCCTGATTCCCAATAACCAATCATTATTTACAATTCACCATTCACGCCGCATTCCTCCCCCCTCTCTTATTCGATATTTTATTTATTTGATGACCGGATCGCCGACCTGAAAGTCCAAAACCAGCCGATTGTGGACCCCATCAGCCAGATCTATGGAGGCCAGCTATTGTATAATCATCCCTATGACAAGGAAGATCCTGCATCTTGATCTGGATGCCTTTTTCTGTGCGGTCGAAGAACTCCAGGACCCATCTCTGAAAGGCAAACCCTTCGCCGTCGGCGGCCAGGCAGACCAGCGCGGCGTCGTCGCCTCCTGCTCCTATGCCGCCCGGATGCACGGCGTGCATTCCGCCATGCCCATGGCGCGCGCCCTGCGGCTCTGCCCGGATCTGATCGTGGTCTCTTCTCGGCACGGTCACTACAGCGAGGTTTCCAAAAAGGTCATGGCGCTGATTGAAATCACCCCCTTCATCGAAAGAATCTCCATTGACGAAGCCTTTTTGGATGTCACCACCCTTCCCGAGCCGATCGAGGAGATCGCCCGGATGCTCCAGGAACGGGTCAATACCCAGTTGCAGCTCCCCATCTCGATCGGCGGCGCATCCAACAAATTGGTCGCCAAGATCGCCAATGACTGGGGCAAGGCTCAAAAGAAAGGTCCCACCCCGCCCAATACCATCACCCTCGTCCCGCCGGGGGAAGAAGCGGACTTCCTGGCGCCCCTGCCGGTGCAGTCCCTTTGGGGGGTTGGGCCAAAGACGGCCCAGAAGCTGGAAGCCAGCGGTATTCACACCATCGGCGCCCTGGCCAGCGCGCCCGAGTCAACGCTGGAAAAAGCGTTTGGGCGCTTTGGGCCGGATATGCGAAAACGCGCCCAAGGGATTGATCTTCGCCCCATCTCCATGGAGCATGAGACCAAATCCGTCAGCAATGAAACAACCTTCGCCAAGGACATTCGGGATCCCGCCCACCTGGAGCAGACCCTGCGGAGCCTCTCGGAATCCGTCGGGCGGCGGCTGCGGAAGGCGAGCCTGGCCGGCGCCACCGTCCAGATCAAACTGCGCTGGTCGGATTTCACCACCATTACCCGCCAAACCACCCTGGCCTCTGCGACCAACCTCGACCAGGAGATCTTTGACGCCGCTCTGGAGCTTTTCCGCCAGAACTGGCCGCAGGGGAGACCCATCCGGCTGATCGGCGTCGGCGTCAGCAACCTGGGCCTGCCTGCCCACCAACTGGAGCTTTGGGGAGATGAGCATCAGCGGCAGGCCAACCTACTCAACGCCGTGGATGAACTGCGGGAGAAATTTGGCCGGGATATCATCCAGCGCGCCCGGCGAGTCCCCCCGCGCAAAAGGACCGATTCAGATCAGGATCAGGTCGAATAATTTACGCTTTCAAGGGGTGAAAGGTCGGATCATCTGCTCGTAGATCTTGGCAATTTGGGCCGTAATCCCTTCCCAGCGGAAATTTTGGGCGTAGGCCACCGCTTGGGCGCCCATCCTGGCCCGCAGGCCATGGTCCCCAAACAACAGCCTCAATTTTTCCGCGAGGGCTTCCGGGTCCTGGGCGGGGACGAAGAAGCCTGTCTCGCCATCCTTCACCAAATATGCCAGCCCGCCCACCTGTGAGGCGATCACCGGCGTCCCGCAGGCCATCGCCTCCAGCGCCACCATCCCAAAGCTTTCATAATGCGAAGGCATCACGACCACCTCCGCGGCGGAATAATAATAAGGCAGGGTGTTCTGGCCGCGCTTGCCCAAGAAGAGCACGATCTCATCCAGCCCCAGCGAGCGGGTCAGTTCCTGGAGCCGGCCCATCTCGCCTTCCTCCCGCTCGGGATGCCCTTCCGGGTCGCCCCCGATGATCACCAGATAATGAGGACAGACGAACTGTTTGCAGGTCTTCTTCACAATCGCCATTGCCCGGATCAAGGTATCCACACCCTTGAGCGGCTCAATCCGCCCCACAAAGACGGCCATCCGGTCCTGCGGGGAAATGCCGATCGCCTCTTTGGCTTCGTCCGGCGGGATGGGATAGAAATGGTGGGTGTCCACGCCGGGCGGGACGATGCTCACCTTTTGATGGTTGATCCCGTAGAGCAATTCCAGCTGTGAGCGCTCCGCTTCGGTTGCGGCAATGATCCGGTCGGCCGCTTTCATCACCGCTAGCTCCCCTTCAACCCGTTCCCGCCCTTCGCGCTCCTCGGGCGTCCGGCCGATCCGCTGCTTCATCAGGCCCAGGGTGTGAAACATCTGCAGCAGGGGGACACCCCATTCCGCTTTCAATTCAATCCCGGCCAGACCGGACATCCAATAGTGGCTGTGGATCAGGTCATACCGGATACCTTTACGGCTGGCAAAATCCAGGACGCCCTCAGCGAAAGGCTGGATATAGTCCCGCAGGTCGCCCTTCTGCAAATAGACTTCCGGCCCGGCTGGAATATGCACCACCCGATTGAAATTTCCAAGGTCATGCGAAACCTGGGGGACATGGTCATCCATCGAGCGGGTAAAGACATCCACATGAATATCGATCTGGCCCAAAAAGCGGGTGAGTTCCCGGACGTAGACGTTCATGCCGCCGGTGTTCTTGCCGCCCAGAACGGCCAGGGGGCAGGTGTGATAGGAAAGCATCGCGATGTTCAAGGTTGCATTCTCCATAATTTGTCTTGCGCGTTTTTTACCCTTACTGGTATAATCGGGGGCACGCCAACGTAGCTCAGCGGTAGAGCAGACGCTTCGTAAGCGCCAGGTCGAGGGTTCAAATCCCTCCGTTGGCTCTCCCCAAGAATAACACGACAGCCCATTGGGCTGGTTTTATTTTAAGCTTTGAACCCGTCCTATCCCAAAGGTTGTTATAATAATATCTCGAAACAAATACAGTTGGCAAAATTACTATTCTCACTGGTTGGGAGGATTTCTTTATGGCTAAATTGTGCGTGATCGGCACCGGCTATGTCGGCTTGGTCACGGGGACCTGTTTTGCCGATCTGGGCCACCGGGTCACCTGCCTGGATATCGACGAGAACCGGATCAATATGCTGAAAAACGGCCTCATGCCGATCTATGAACCCGGCCTGAAACAGATCGTCGATCAAAACGTCGAAGCGGGCCGGCTGGACTTTACCACAAGTTACCCCGAAGCGCTCAAAGGCAGTGAATTCGCTTTCATCGCGGTCGGGACGCCTTCCAGCGAAGACGGCGAAGCGGATATGCAATATGTGAAGAGTGCGGCTACGTCGATCGCCAAAAACCTGGACCATCCCACCATCATCGTCAATAAATCCACCGTTCCCGTCGGCACCGGGGACTGGGTCGCCGAGATCATCCACGATCTCAACGGTCAAGTGACACCCAAATTCAGCGTGGTCTCCAACCCGGAATTCCTCAGAGAAGGTTCCGCTGTCAATGATTTTATGAAACCGGACCGGGTCGTCCTCGGTTCCACAGACCTCCAGGCCGCCAACAAGGTCGCTGAACTCTATGAAGCGCTCCGCACGGAGATCATGATCACCGACCTGCGCACCGCAGAGATGATCAAATACGCCTCCAATGCCTTCCTCGCAACCCGGATTTCCTTCATCAATGAAATGGCGAACATCTGCGAGACACTGGGCGCGGACGTGCGCGAGGTGGCCCGCGGGATGGGTCTCGACAGGCGGATCGGCCCGGCCTTCCTCGATGCCGGCCTGGGCTGGGGCGGCAGCTGCTTTCCCAAGGACGTCAAAGCCCTGGCGCACATGGCCGTCACCCACGACACCCACCCCCAACTGCTCCAGGCGGTGATGGATATCAACCTCAACCAGCGCAGGCACGCCGTGAACAAGCTGGACAAGGCGCTCGGCGGCCTCCAGGGCAGGACCATCGGTGTGCTCGGACTGAGCTTCAAGCCCAACACCGATGACACCCGCCATTCCCCCTCGCTGGACATCATCAAAATGCTGCTGGCGGAAGGCGCCGTTGTGCAGGCTTATGACCCCCAGGCAATGAAGGCCAGCAAAGCCGTGGTGCCGGCATTAGAACTATGCCAAAATCCTTATGAAGTCGCTCAGGATGCCGATGCTCTGCTGCTGGCGACAGAGTGGAACGAATTCAAATTCCTGGATTTCGACCAAATCAAGACAAATATGCGCGGCAAGGTCATCCTCGATGGCCGTAACATCTGGGACGGCGAAGAGCTTCAGCGGAAGGGCTTCCTGTACTTTGGGATGGGCATCCCCGGCTCAAAATAGGACAAAATCCTGATAAAGCAAACCCCGGAAGTGGTAGCCGCTTCCGGGGCTTTTCATATTTAGGGGATAAATTTTCTTTTACTCGGATTCAGGTTTGGGTTCAGTCGGCTTCAGCAATTCAAAAGCGTCCAGTTTTTTCAGCAGGTAAATATTGCCCGCCATCAGGATCACGGCGACCAGGATTGACCAGCCATAAGCCAGCCCAGCTTCGGAAAGGCCAACCACCAGGCCATTGACCAGCAGTTCCACCCCCATCGCCGCCGCCAGGAACCATTTCTTATCGCTTTTGAAAACCTGCAGGATCAGGACCGTCACCGTCAGCTGCATCACCAGGGCGGCAAACCTTTCCACCGCGCCCGCGAGGGGGATGTAAAAGGGAACCTGCCAAAGGTCCTCCAGTTGCGCAACCATCTCCGGGCTGAGCGAGGTGGTCGCCGGGTCAAGGTTGAGGTTCGTGATCATCGCCCAAAAGGTCGAGATCAGCGGCAGCCCCACCAGCATGATATTCTCAATCCCGCCATAGCCCAGTCCCAGACCCCAGGCCGCGCCCAGGCTCTGCAGATCCTCTTTGATATACTTCATCCCCAGCCAGCGGATCAGCACGCCCAGCACCGCGCCCAGGAGGATCGAGAGGATCACCTGGGTGATCCGCAGGGCGGGGTCCTGCAGCAGCAGGGTGTCATTCTCAACCAGATAACTGAAACCAGTAAAAATCAGCGTTGAGGCAGTCTGCATAATGAAATAGGCCAGCGCGCCATAGCTTACCACCCGCCAGGAAACGCCTTTCCTTTTATCAAGCCAATATCCTGCGCCGATCGGCAAGCCGACGATCACCAGAATGGTAATCACAATCGCGATACTCAGCAATAACATCATTCCTCACTTCACTCGAATTTAAGCCAGGATCAACCGGGCATCCAGAACCTTGGCGCCCTGGCCCTCCGGCAGGACCAGCAAAGGATTGATTTCCACTTCCGAGATCAGCGGGAAATCCACCGCCAGCTGGCTCACCCGGCCGATGGCATCCACAACCCCATCCAGGTCATAGACCGGGCTGCCCCGGAAACCTTGCAGCAGCCGGCCGGCCTTGGTTGCTGCGATCATCTCTCGCGCGCGCTGCGGGGTCAGCGGGGCGACGCCGAAGCCCACATCCTTAAATAGTTCAACATAAATTCCACCCAGACCGAACATCATCAGGGGACCAAAGGTGGGATCGCGGCGCATCCCGACGATCACTTCCAGCCCCTTCGGGGCCATCTTCTCCACCAGGAAACCAGCGATCTTCGCATCCGGCAGGTTCTCCAAAATACCCGCTTCCATCTTCAAGGCCGCGATTTTAACGTCCTCAGTCGACTTTAAATTCAAAGCGATCCCGCCCAAATCGGATTTATGCAGCACCTGGGGTGAGACGACCTTGACAACCACCGGGAAGCCCAGCGCTTCCGCAATTTCAGCCGCGTCAGCGGCGTCTCTGGCCCATTTGCCAGGGATAAGGTCCAGCCCGTAAGCCGCGAGGATCGGGCGGGTCTCCGCCTCGCCCAGGGCCTGCCCGGGCGTTGCAATCGATAACAGCCTTTCACCCTCAGCCTGATTTAAATTTTCAAACGCAAAGGGCGCACTTTCGCCTTTCGCCAGCCAATCGCGGTAGGTTCGCATCGCGCCCAGCACCTGTCCGGACACTTCCGGGAAGATGCTCATCGGCACCTGATTCTCATGCAGCACTTTGCGGGCTTCAGCCAGGCTTCGCTCGCCCACCATACAGACCAGCACGGTCTGCCCCGTGTGTTTGGTGGCGGCCACAATCGCGCGGGCCACGTCGCCGGGATTGACCAAAGACTGCGGCACGAGCATCGGCAGCAGCACGTCCACTTCCGGGTCGCCATCGAGCGTTTCCAGGCAGTGTGCGAACTCCGCTGGCTCCGCCCCGCCGAGCATATCCACCGGGTTGGCCACCTGGGCGCTGGGGTGCAACTTCTCGGCCAGCTTTTTCTGCCTTTCGACCGAAATCTCCGCCAGCCTGAAGCCATTGGCGGCCAGCGAATCCGCAGCCAGAGCAGCCGGGCCGCCCGCGTTGGTGAAGAATGCCACCCGTTCCCCCTTTGGCAGCGGCTGACAGCTCAAAGCCCAGGCGACATCAAACAGGGTGGATAAATCCGGCACTTCGATCACGCCGGCCTGTTCAAAGGCTGCCTGATAAGCCGAATAGGACCCGGCCAGCGAGCCGGTATGCGACGAGACCGCCTTCGCGCCTGCGCCGGTCCGGCCGGCTTTCAGAAGCACGATCGGTTTCATCCGGGAAACTTCATTTGCCACCCGCAGGAATTTCTCGCCGTTCTGAATCGCTTCCACATATGCCGCAATGACCTTGACCCTGGGGTGATCGCCAAAGAAGGCGATCATGTCGGCCTCATCCACATCGAGTTCGTTGCCCAGGCTGGCGAAATGTGAGAGGCCGATCGATTTATCGGCGATATAGTCCACCACACCCCCGCAGACTGCGCCGGATTGGGAGACAAACCCAATCGAACCCAGCGCGGGGACGCCCTGGATAAAGGTCGAGTTCAGGCCGGTCGTGAGGTCCAGCGTGCCCACGCAGTTCGGCCCGATCAGGCGCATCCCATAGGATTCGGCAATCTCCCCGCATTCCTCTTCGAGCGCGTTACCCTGGCTGCCCACTTCCCGAAAGCCGCCGCTGATGATGACCACGGCTTTGATTCCCCGTTCCCCGCAGGCCCGCAGGGCGTCCGGCGTCATCGGAGCCGGCAGGACAACCACAGCCAAATCCACCGGATCGGGCACCTCGGCCACGTCGGCGTAGACCTTCAGGCCGAGGACTTCCTCCGCCTTGGGGTTGACGGGGTAAATGCCACCCTCGAAGCCATATTTGGTCATATTTTTGAGGATGCCGTAACTCAGCTTGCGGGGATTGGTGGAAGCGCCGATGATGGCTACGCCTGTTGGTGAGAAAAAGGGTGCCAAATCACTCGTCATGAATTATCTATCCTTTCATTGAAAATCATTCTGGGTCGCTTGCCTATTATACCTGAGATGCCCGCGGGCACCTTTCGTTTTAGAATATAATACTCTCATGGCACTGACGTCTGAACAATCCCGCTTGCTGGATCACCCATCCACCAGGAAAATCGCCCTTGTTGGGCCTGCGGGGACGGGAAAAACGACCGCCGGCACCCTCTGGTTGAAAAAGCTGCTGGAATCCGGCATCCCCGCCAATCAGATCCTGCTTTTCATCCCCCAGCGCACCCTGGCCAAACCCTATGAGGACAGCCTCTGGGATGACCTCGCTCTCTCGCAGGGCCTGGTTTCCATCGTCACCCTCGGCGGTCTCGCCCGGCGGATGCTGGACCTCTTCTGGCCGGCCATCAGCAGCCAAACCGGGGTGGCGCAGCCCGACCGACCGCCCCAATTCCTGACCCTCGAAACCGCCCAATATTTCATGGCCCACGTGGTCCGGCCCCTGATCGAAGAAAAGAATTATTTTGAAAGCCTGACGATCAACCGCAACCGGATTTTCTCCCAGATTTTGGATAACCTCAACAAGGCAGCCTTCGTCGGCTTCCCGATCGAGGAGATCGCCCCCCGGCTGAAAGCCGCCTGGGTCGGCGATGTGGAGCAGATGCACATCTACGACGACGTCCAGGCCAGCGCGCTCGCCTTTCGCTCCTTCTGCCTGGAACACAACCTGCTGGACTTTTCATTACAGGTTGAGATCTTCATTAAATACCTCTGGCCACTGCCCGCCTGTCGGAGCTACCTCACCCAGTCCTATCGCCACCTGATCGTGGACAATATCGAAGAGGACACCCCTGTGGCGCATGACGTCCTGCGGGAATGGCTGCCCGATTTTGATTCAGCGGTGGTGATCGCAGACCGGGAGGCCGGCTATCGCTTCTTCCTTGGCGCGGATACCCAGAGCGCAATGACTGTCGTCGACGCCTGCGATGAAACCCTCCTTTTTGAGAAGAACCTGGTCAGTTCAAAGGACATCCAGGGACTGCAAAACGGGTTCCGCCGGGCCGTCGCCAGCCTGATGGGAGAAACTCCCTTGCAGCAGTCCCTGCCGGGTGCGGATGCCACCCGGGCCATCGTGACGCCCCGTGAAAACCCCCGCTATTTCCCGGCGATGGTCAACTGGGCCTCCGCCGAAATTCGCCGCCTGATCGACCAGGGGACGCCCGCCGGCGAAATCGTGGTCCTCGCGCCTTTCATGTCGGACGTGCTGCGCTATACGCTCTCCCGCAAATTGGATGAATACGGCATCCCGCATCATTCGCACCGGCCTTCGCGCGCCCTGCGGGATGAACCCGCCGCGCAGACCCTGCTGACCTTCGCGACCGTCGCCTTTCCCGAGTGGGGCCTATTGCCCCAACGGATCAACTTTGCCTTTGCGCTGATGCAGGCCATTGACCCATTCGACCTGGTGCGGGCTCAGCTCCTCTCCCGCTATGTATATGACGAGCGCGCTGAAGGCTTCCCACTGAAGCCCTTTGAAGAAGTCCCCGCCGAGGTCCGGGACCGGATCACCTACCGGGCGGGTGAACGCTATGAACAGCTCCGCAGCTGGCTGGCAGCCACCTTGCCCGAGGATGACCAGACGCTGGATTTCTTCCTCAACCGCCTGTTCGGCGAAGTTCTCAGCCAGCCTGGCTTTGGCTTCCACAACGACCTGGAAAACGCCAACACCGTTGCCACGCTGATCGAATCCATCCAGAAATTCCGCTGGGTGATCGGCGACCAATTAAACCATGACGATTTCTCCACCGGCAAGGAATACGTCCAGATGGTGGCCGATGGGGTGATTGCCGCCCAATACATCCAGCCCTGGCAGGACGCGCCCAAGGACTCAGTCTTCCTGGCGCCCGCCTATACCTTCCTGATGCGCAATCAGGCGGTGGATGTCCAGTTCTGGCTGGATATCGGCAGCCCCGCCTGGTATCAACGCCTGGACCAGCCCCTGACCCAGCCCTACGTTCTTTCCCGGCGCTGGAAGGCGGGCGAAGTCTGGACCACCGAGGACGAACTCAGGGCCGCCAACGCCACCCTGCTCCGGCTCTCGCTGGGGCTGCTCAACCGCTGCCGTCAAAAAGTCTACCTCGGCATGAGCGAGATGGATGTTTCCGGCTATGAGAACCGCGGCTTGCTGCTGCGGATCATCCAGCAGGTTCTGCTGGAGACGAAACGGGGAATCCGATGAGCGCGGCCGCCATGAAACTCCGACCGGGGCAGCAGCAGATTCTGCGCTATCAGAACGGCAAAATGGGCGTCAGCGCGGTGCCGGGCAGCGGCAAGACCTGGACGCTCTCCTACCTCGCCGCTGACCTGATCAAATCCGGCGCGATCCAGCCCGATCAAGAGGTCCTGATCGTGACGCTGGTCAACGCGGCCGTGGATAACTTCTCCGCCCGGATCTCGGGCCAATTGCAGGCCGCCGGCCTGCTGCCCGGGTTGGGTTACCGAGTCCGCACATTGCACGGCCTGGCGAATGACATTGTCCGCATGCGGCCGGACCTGGCAGGCCTGAGCAACGGGTTTCAGATCGTGGATGAAGTCGAGGCCACCCGGATCATCCGCTCCGTTTCGGAAACCTGGCTCCAATCCAACCCGGAATTCTTTGAGCCCTATCTGGACTTTGACGAGTCCCAGCGCGAAAAAATCTATACGCAAAGCCAGAACCTGCCGGCCTTGGTGGAATCGATCGCGGTGGCTTTCATCCGGCTGGCCAAGGACCGCCAGCTCACCCCGCCGGACCTGCACCGCCTCCTGGCACAAGTTCAGATCCCCTTGCCCCTGGTGGAGCTGGGCGCGGGTCTCTACCGCGAATATCAGGACGCGCTCAATTACCGCGGCAGTGTGGACTTTGACGATCTGATCCGCCTGGCCCTGCGCTGCCTGGAATCCGACCCAAGCCTCGTCGCTACCCTGCGCCAGCGCTGGCCCTACATCCTGGAAGATGAAGCCCAGGATTCCAGTCTGCTGCAGCAGAAGATCCTCTCCCTGCTGACGGGTGAGACGGGCAACTGGGTGCGGGTGGGCGACCCCAACCAGGCCATCTATGAAACCTTCACCACCGCCAGTCCCCAGTACCTGTTGGATTTCATCCAGCGGCCGGACGTGCTGACCCGGTCTCTGCCGGAGAGCGGCCGCTCCACCTGGAGCATCATCAGCCTCGCCAACAGCCTGATCAACTGGACCCGGGATAAACATCCCAACCTGGATGCCCGCAAAGCCCTGAACCCGCCGCTGATCCAGCCCACACCGCCCGATGACCCCCAGCCCAACCCGCCCGATTGCCCGGACTGCATCCAGCTGGTCGAGCAGCTGCTCTCACCCGATCAGGAAGTCAAATTCGTGGTCGATTCGATCGAAGCCTGGCTCCCCGAGCACCCCGACCAGACGCTGGCGATCCTTTCGCCCCGCAACACCCGGGGGTTCAAGTTCGCGGATGAATGCCAGCGGCGGGGAATCCCGGTGGTTGACAGCCTCCTGCGCTCCACCTCCTCCACGCGCCTCTCCACCAGCGCTATCTTCCACATCCTCAACGCCCTCTGCGACCCGCGCGAGAGCGGCAAGCTCTCCACAGCTTACCGGGTTTGGCGGCGGAAAGAACGGGAAGACGAACAACGCTGGCCCTTTTATCAGGCTATTGCCAAAAGGATCAAATCCTGCGACCGGGTGGAGGATTTTCTCTGGCCCCAGACCGCAAATGACTGGCTGACGGAAATCAAAGCCGAAGGAGCCGATGCCGCGGTTTTGGACGAACTGGAAACCTTCCGGGACGTCATCCAGCGCGGGCAGAACTCCGTCTTCCTGCCCATTGATCAGCTGATCCTGACCCTATCGCAGGACCTCTTCCTGGAGCCGGCCGAACTGGCCCTGGCGCATAAGCTCTCCGTCCTGCTGCGCCAGCTCAGCAATGCCCACCCGGACTGGCGGCTGCCGGAGTTCACCGAAGAGATGAAACAGATCGCCAACAACCAGCGGCGTTTCCTGGGTTTCTCCAATGAGGACACAGCTTTCAACCCCGATCTCTACCCCGGCCAGGTGGTGGTGGCGACCATGCACAAAGCCAAAGGGCTGGAATGGGACGCCGTTTACCTGACGGCGGTCAACAACTACAACTTCCCCTCCGGCGAGGAATACGACCAATATCAATCGGAGAAATGGTTCGCCCGGGATCACCTCAACCTGGAAGCGGAGACCCTGGCCCAGTTGAACGCCCTCACCGAGGGCCGGGCGATGGATTGGTATCAGGAAGGGGCGGCGACCCTGGAAGCCCGGCAGGAGTTCATCCGGGAGCGGTTGCGCCTGTTCTACGTCGGGATCACCCGCGCCCGGCGTTGGCTGACGGTGACGGCCAATTCCGGCCGCGCCTCTGCCCGGAACGTGCCCGCCCGGGCTTTTCTGGAACTGATCAACGCCTGGGAGAAGCACAAATGACCCTGCCTGAAAACTTCGACTTCACTCAGAGCAATCTGCAGGATTACCTCGACTGCCCCTACCGCTTCTACCTGCGCTATATCCGCCATACCCAATGGCCGGCGCTGATTGTGGATGACGCCCTGGCCTTTGAACAGCGCGGCCAGACGGGCGCGCGCTTCCACCGCCTGATCCAGCAGTACCTCCTTGGCCTCCCCGAGGAGCGGCTCGCAGACCAGGCCGCGGCCGACCCCAGCCCAGAGGTCTTCAGCTGGTGGCAGGATTTCCTGCAATACGCACCCCCGCTTTTGGAAGGCGCCCGCCATGTGGAAACAGTCCTGAGCGCGGGACTCAACGGCCACCGCCTGGTCGCCAAATATGACCTGGTCCTGGTGAGACCGGACGGCGGATTGACCATCTTCGACTGGAAAACCAGCCAGAAACGTCCCAAACAGGAGCGGCTGCTGGAACGGGTGCAAACCCGGCTCTACAGGTTTTTGCTCGTCCTTTCCGGCGGGATGCTGAACGGGGCAGAAGCGATCCGGCCCGAGCAAATTGAGATGAACTACTGGTTCACTTCCCAGCCCGAACTGCCCATCAACCTGCCCTATACTGCCGACCAATATCAGAAAGATCAGACTTTCTTCAAAAAATTGGTTGACGAGATCGCCGCCCTGCCCGGAGAAGCCTTCACCCGCACCGGGGATCTTTCCAAATGCCGCTACTGTGTCTACCGTTCCCACTGCGACCGGGGCGTCGAAGCCGGCGATCTGGAGATGTTTGACGATTTCCTGCCCGAAACGGAGGAAAACCCGGATGATTTGGACTTCGATCAGATTGAAGAAATTGCCTTCTGATGAGTGAGGACCTCCGCTGGGTCGAACCCCAGCCGATTGCCATTCCTGAGGATTTCCGCCGCGCCATCGGCGGCCACCCGCTGGTCGCGGAGACGCTCTATCAGCGCGGCTACCGCACCGCCGAGGCCGCCCGGGCCTTCATGGACCCCGATGCCTACCAGCCGACCTCAGCTGACGAACTCCCCGATGCCCTCAGCGCCTATGAACTGATCACCAAAGCAATCAACAACCGGGAGAAGATCCTGATCTGGGGCGATTTCGACGTGGACGGCCAGACCGCCACGACCGTCCTCGTGGAAGGGCTGCGCGCCCTGGGCGGCGACGTGATCTATCACATCCCCATCCGGGCAGAAGAGTCCCACGGGATCACTGCCCCCGTCCTGCAGAACTACTTGGACGAAGGCTTTGACCTGCTGATCACCTGTGATACGGGGATCACCGAGCATGAAAATATCCAAAAGGTCCGGGATGCCGGCATCCCGGTCGTGCTCACCGACCACCACACCCTCGGCGGCACACTGCCGCCCGCCGCGGCCGTGGTCAACCCCCAGCGGCTCCCGGAGGATCACCCCCTGCGGACCCTGCCGGGCGTGGGGGTGGCCTGCAAGCTGATCGAGGGCTTATTCCACTACCTTGACGAACCCTTTGAGGGCGGCCCCTACTATGAACTGGCCGCGCTGGGCATCGTGGCAGATGTGGCGATCCTCAAAGGCGATACCCGCTGGCTCCTGCAAAAGGGACTGCAACAGCTCCACCATACGGAACGCCTGGGCCTGCAAACCCTCTTCACGAACGCCAGGCTCAACCCCCAGCGGATCACCGAAACGCATATCGGCTTCCAGATCGCGCCGCGGCTGAATGCCGTGGGGCGGCTGAGCGATGCCAACCCGATTGTGGAATTCCTGACCACGGACGATCCCGGGCGCGCCCGGGTGATCGGTATGACCATTGAAGCGCTCAATGCCAAGCGGCGCATGATGACGCGCCAGGTGGCCCAGGCCGCTGAAAAGATCCTGGCAGACTCGCCCGATGACCGCCACGCGCCGGCGATTGTCCTGCATTACCCGGAATGGCCCGGCGGCGTGGTCGGGATCGTTGCCAACCAGCTGGTGGAACGCTACCACAAACCCACCATCCTGCTGACCGGCAAAGACCCCTTCCACGGTTCCGCCCGTTCGGTGGACGGGATCAACATCACCCAGGCCATCAGCACCCAGAGCCATTTCCTCCTGAGCTATGGCGGGCACCCGATGGCCGCCGGGATGGCGCTCCTGCCGGGAAACTTCACCGCCTTCAAAAAAGGCGTCGCCAGCGCCGTGGAAACCCAGGCCAGAGAAGTGGAAAGGGCCGCAGAAATCGAAATCCACCAGACCCTCACCCTGCCGGAAATCGATCTGGACCTGATCTCCGAAATCGAAAGGCTGGCGCCCTTCGGTCCGGGCAACCCGCCGCTCAACTTCCTGATCCGGGGTCTGACCTTCGTCTCCGCTTCCGAGATCGGCCAAACCGGCGAACATCGCCGGGTGATCGCCAGCGACGGTGCCGTAACCCAGCAGTTCCTCTGGTGGAACGGGGCGGATAAGCCTCTCCCGGCTGAGGAATTTGACGTGGTCTGCCAGCTTTCCCAAAGCGACTATCGCGGCGCGGCCCAGATCAGCGCCGAGTGGATTGATGACCGCCCCGCGCAAATCAGCGGACCCCCAAAACCCAAACAGCCCCTTGAAATCATTGACCGCCGCCTGAACCCCGCGCCCCTTGCCGCGCTGCGAGAAACCCTGGCGCATGAGAGCAGCATCCAGGTCTGGGCGGAGCAATCCCTGCCCGAGGGCCTCCGCGCCCACCCCCGCCAGGACCTGATCTCGGCTGAAACCCTCGTGATCTGGACCAGCCCGCCTTCTCACAATGTGCTGAATGAGGCGCTGCGAGTTTCCCATCCCCAAAAAGTGATCATCTTCGGGATCAACCCAGACCTTGCCAGCCCCCACCAGGCACTGAAATACATCGCGGGCCTGGCCAAGTTCGTCCTCTCCAATCGCAATGGGGAGGTCAGGCTGACCGAGCTGGCCGCAGCCTGCGCCCTGGACAGGGAATTGGTGCGGACTGCCCTGCTGTATTGGGAAGGCAAAGGCGCTTTCACGGTGGATCTGGATGAAGATTCAGTCCGGATTTTGGCTCAGAAAATGGAGGGGGACCCCGAAGCGACGGAAATCTATTTGGAAGTTTTCCAGAACTTATGGGGGGAAACTCTGGCCTATCGGAAATTCTTCCAATCAGCCACCAGCGAAAGCCTTTTCCCCCACCGTTAATGCTATGATTCTGAAATATTACCTAAGCCTGAAATTAATTTATTCATGATATCGTAGTTAACTGGAAATACTTATATCATTTTGAGTGCAGAATACTTTATAATATGTACAATTATGATCATCGACATCTATACCATTAATCTCCTCTTCGGCCTGACCGTCTTACTTGAAGTCGCTCTTCTTTATATTGAATACCAAAAGGGGAAAAACTTTTCTGGCTTCAGTTGGCTGATCATTGGGACCCTTATTATCGGTTCTTATTTCATCATTTTCTTTTTCCAAAAGTTTCTCAACTTTGGCGTTTTCGCATTCATCCTGGAAGATTTGGCCCTGGCGGCTAGCGGCCTGATCCTCTTCCACGGCATCATAGATTTTTTCCAGGTCTTTCAGCGGCAAATTAAAAACTCCATCATATTCATATCCATTTACAGCGTCATTGTGCTGGTTTCGCTCCTCTTAGGATCCCAAATCGCTCCGAATGCTGTCTCAGCTTTTTGTATGGCTGGCTTCTCATTCCTGAGTGCGCTGGTGATAATCAAACAAAATACAACAGCGGACCGTACGTTTCGGCATTTCATTGGGATTGTTTTTTTTGCAAATGCGCTCTTCTTTCTGGGCCATACGCTGGGCTGGCTCCTCCTACCCCCGCAGAGCGTGATCAGTTTCCCGACGACCATGCAGGTCATTTCATATTTTGTTCTCTTCGCCTGCACAACGCTTTGGAACTTTGGTTTCGTTTACCTGATGAACACCCAATTGAATCAAGAAACCCTTGAAGCGAAAGAAAAATATACCTTGATGTTCAACACCATCCCCGACGCAGTCCTGATCACTCGTCTGAGGGATGGCCGTTTTATAGAAGTTAATCAGGGGTTTTCAAAACTTTCCGGCTATTCGCGGGAAGAAGCCATTAATACGACAACCCTTGAGGTAGATATCTGGTTCGATCCAACGGAGCGGGCGCGTTTCATCGTGCTCCTCACTGAAACCGGTGTGATCGAAGATATGGATTTCCAGTTCAGAAAGAAAAATGGCAGGCCCTTGTTAGGTTTGCTGTCCGCCCGGGTCATCCAAATCAATGATGAACCCCATATCCTCACCGTGGTTCGGGATATCACCTCCCGTAAAAAAATGGAAGAGAAATTGCGGGAGAACGAACAGAAATACCGTTTCCTGACGGAAAACTCCGTGGACGTCATCTGGCACATCAATAAACGGCTGCGGATCGATTACATCAGCCCGGCGGATGAACATATCCGCGGTTTCAAACGGGAAGAGGTCATCGGACAGCAGATCTGGAGTTTCTTCAAACCCGAGGGCGTGGAGCTTGTCCGTCAGAAGATCGCGCACCATCAGGAAATCGGGCAGGTCGGCAATAATAATATAACCACCCGCTTTGAGGTCGAACAGAAGTGCAAGGATGGCAACTGGATTTGGACTGAGATCGTTGCGGCGCCCCACTATGATAAATATGACAACCTGATCGGTTATCACGGCCTCTCCCGTGACATCACAGAGCGCAAGCAGCTCATCGACCAGCTTTATCATGAAGCGACGATTGATGAACTGACCAAAATTTCCAATCGCCGGCATTTCATGAATCTGGCAGAATTGGAACTTCGCAGAGCGCGGCGTTATCATCACTCCCTGTCGCTGGTTGTCCTCGATTTTGACAACCTCAAAAGGGTCAACGACACCTATGGCCACCTGGCCGGTGACCGGGCATTGACCGTGTTCGCCAAGATCGTCAAAGAGATCATCCGGGATGTGGATATTTTGGGCCGGTTCGGCGGCGACGAATTCCTCCTGCTGCTGCCGGAGACGGATGCCGAGCATGCTCTGCTGGTCGTGGAACGTATCCGCAGCGTCTTGTCCACCTCGCCGGTCTTCTATGGTGAGCGCAGTTTCAACATATCCTTCAGCGCCGGGATCGCTACTGTCCAGGATTGGTCCGATTCTTTGGAAGATCTGCTCAACCGGGCTGATAACGCCCTCTATCGGATCAAGAAAACTGGTGGAGACGGCACTTCCACCAGTTGGTAATCAATAAAAAATCATCATAAAAGACCCGAGTTGGATCTTTTATATTTTAAACATAGTCTGAGATGAATGCAAGCACGTAATGGGTTTCGAAAAGACCAGATTCCAGAAAGACCTTGACAATCTCAGGGTCAAAATGCGTCCCCGTTTCGGAGGCGATAATCGAGAGTGCCCGGTCCTCCTGCATCGCTTTGCGGTATGACCGATCTGAAGTCAGGGCATCCCAGACATCCGCAATGGCGACGATCCTGGCCGGCAGAGGAATCGCTTTTCCAGCAAGGCCATAAGGATATCCTGACCCATCCCACCATTCATGGTGGTACAGAGGAATGACCATTGCGAGTCGAAATTCCGGATGCTTCACCAGCCATTCCAATGCGTATAGGGGATGTTCCTGGATGACCTGGAATTCGTAAGGCGTCAGATGCTCCGGTTTATGCATGATCGACTGGGGAATACCCAGTTTCCCAATATCATGGAGCAGTGTGCCCAGCTGGATATTGACCATCTCCTGCTTGGAGAGGCCGAGGGTTGTTGCCAGCCTCAGGGAGAGCGAGGTCACCCTCAGCGTATGCTCTGTGATCTTTTTGTCATAAAGGTCCAGAGCGCGCAACCAAAGATCAGCATTCAAGCCGCTGATCAGCGGCAGATCACTTTTAATCTTTTTATATTCAGAAATAAGTTTTAAACGATCAGACTTATCTCTCCCAAGATTAGGTTCAATGTAGTCTATGGTCATCTGATCCGTTCTTTGTTGTAAATTCATATCAATAAATATCAATTCGCCAATAATATTGCATTAATAACGTTCAACACAGTCATAGTATCCTACTGGGCAGGCTCCAATAAGGTCTTCCAGAACATTAATTTGAGCTAAGTCTCAAATTCCAGCCTCTCACGATGGGCGGACGGACGGCCGGAAGCATTTTTCCAACGGCTTGTCTTTTTCCAGACTGCGCCCCTAATCTGTCAGGCATTGATCAATGTGTCATAGAGGAGCTGAGTTTGTTCCGAAGGCTCAACCTCAAACTTTTCTTCCAGTTCCTGCCGGCAGGTTTCATATTGCCGGATGATCTCAGCCTTATTGCCCGTCACAGCATGGATTTTCATCGCTAAACGGTGGACTTCTTCATTGACCGGGTCCTCTTCGAGGGCCTGATGGCAATATTTGAGGGCTGATTTATAAACTTCTTTTTCGAAATACAGTTCTGCCACGGCATAAAGGGCGTCAATGTACATCTGGCGGTATTTCTCCCGATCCGGAATAGCCCAGTAATCATCAACCTCCGGCAAATAATCGCCGCCATACTGCTGAATGGCATGAGAAAGATGTTTGATCTTCTGCCGGGGATCCTCCGTTTCATTTGCCCGTTGGATGGCCGTCAGGAAGATCTCAACATCAAAGGTATATTCCAACATTGGGTTGAAGCGATAGATCCCTTCTGAAAGCAGGATCACTTGTTTGCCCACGGCGCTCCGCAAACGGTAGAGCGTGTTCTTGAATTTGATATCCAGCTCCTCAGTTGAGGCATCCGGCCACATATAGAGGCCAACCTGCTCCTTGGTCAGGCCGTCAGGATGCGCCAGGAAGACAAAGAACATTTCCTTAGCGGCATGCACCTGCCAGTCGCTGGTGGTGATCAGGATGTTCTGCTGCCAGACTTTTTCCTGACCAAAGGCCTGGATCCTCAGCTGATGAGGCGTGTTGATCAGATTTTCATTCGACAAGACTTTGATGAAGTGTTCAACCACTTTCGGGTCAAAGTGTGAACCGGATTGGGAAATGATCAGGTTTAAAGCCTCCTCTTTGTTCAAAGCCCGTCGGTAAGGTCGATCTGAGGTCAACGCATCCCAAACATCCACAACCGAGAACATCCTGGCAGCCAACGGAATATCCTTCCCTTTCAGGCCGAGGGGATAACCGCTGCCATCCCATTTCTCATGGTGGTAATAGGGAATTTGCAGGGCTGGTTTCAAAAGTTCAATCTGAGAAAGCCATTTTTTCGCAAAAAGTGGGTGCCGCCGGACAACATCAAACTCTTCTTCCGTCAGCTTGCCCGGCTTGGAAATGATCTCATCCGGAATGCTGATCTTGCCAATATCGTGCAAGAGTGCGCCGCGGCGGATATGAACGAGTTCCTCTTCCGGAAAGCCCATATCCTTTGCCAGCTCCAAGGCCAGGTTGACAACCCGTTCAAGATGGCCGCTGGCCTCCTTGTGCTGAGTTTCAAACGCAGCTGCCCAGGCCTCAATCGTCCTGTCATAGGCATTCAGCGCTTCTTCCTTCAATTTCTCAATTTCAATATCTTTTTCTTCGATCGCCGAGAGGGTCCCTATCCGCTCGGAAACCAAGTTCAGGATAACCTCATCGTCCTCCAGGCTGGAACGGTTGCACTTGATTCCATTTTCAGAATAGTGAAATTCAACTTGACCAACTTTTTTCTGGAGGAACTGGATGGGCGCGACGAGTTCACGGGTGGTGTCTTTGCTCTTGCCCTGAGAAAAAGTTTTATCTTTATAAATGATCCGGGTCGAGGTGATTTCCGGGCAGGATAAACTTTCGGGGAGAAAGCGGAGGATCTTACGCAGGACTTTATCACTGGATTGCATAAAATCCTGGCTGGTTTCTAGTTCCACCCAAAATTTGTTGAGCTTCTCCAATTTTTCTTTTAACGAAGTCGTTGCCATAGTCTTTCCTCAGCGCCTTGTTTTGGGTATACCACTAATGTGTTTGCACCTTATCAACAAACACCTCTCTTCTTAAAGCAAGTTTTATGCCAAAATTAATTCGTTCTCATTTATTCAATTTTAAAATCTTAATTTATTTTGGCCAGCAAAGCCGTCTTAGGACGTCACTGTCCGGGGTTAGCAGCAGACAGTTGCAGCGCGGGGATTAACTCCCCAACAAAATGTCTGCAAGATTCAGTCCCAGAAATACTTGTTCTTTTGATGCATCCTCCGTTGTGAAACAAATGTTTAACCTGAAGATGATTTTGTCATCAACCATTTTCGCGCAGGGCAGGCTCAGGCATAATTAATTTTGCCACACTCCTTTCCTTAATCTTTCATATAGATGGATAAAGAAGGCAAAAATAAAATTGGTTCAGAAACTCTAATCTTAGATTCATCTTTTTTTAGGTTAAATATTAATATTTGAGCATAATCTGAGACCTCATGTTCATATAATAGAACAGTAAAGCGGTTTTCTGCGTTATAAAATTGACACCTAAATGATATTATTTAGCAATTTAGATCCATTTTTTATAAATTGACGGATAGGCGCCCCTTCCAATTAAGGAAACCATCCGGAAACCAGCGGTGGGATCAGCTCTTCAACAACCCGTTTCCAAGGCTCTGCTATGACTGATAGGATAGAATTGTCATCCTGGATATTTGAATCCCTCACAGTCCGCGGTGATGTGATTCGAGGAAAAAATGAAAACTCAAACTGAACTCCAAACCCGAAAACTCTTTCTCCACGTCATCCTCCTTGTCCTTTGGAACATGGTTGGTGCGTACGTATTGATCAATTACGCGCCGAGACTGAGCATATTAGGGATGGCTCTGAACCTGTTCATCACCGTGTTCTCATTGACAGACCTCTTCCCCTTTGCCTCCTGGGTCAGCCTGATCGTTGCAACGGGCGTCTTTGCTGGATCTGCCTACGGCTTGCTGGACAGCCAAACCGACCTCATCGTTTCATCCGTCGTGGCGACGGCCGTTTTTCTGATCACGGCCATCATTTGCAATATCTATGCGCATGTTGTCCGCCGGATTGATCAGAAATATGCCGGTCTCCAGCAGGTGGCAGACTCCCTGGCAATCTACGACCAGGCAACCAACCTGATGCGTTGGAAATACGCCAAGCAAACCTTGATCACGGAAATCCTGCGGGGGCGCCGCTACCACAATGACGTCACTTTGGTCCTTTTTGATTATCGGGAAAGGGATCAGCTTTCCGATGAGGACATCCGGGAGAACAATAAATTAGCCGCCGAAGTCCTGCTGGCTGGCATTCGGACCAATCTCGACATCGCCTTCATCAGCGACCAGCTGGGATTGATCCTGCCCGAGACGGGGTATGAGGGCGCCCTGGTGCTCACCCAGCGCCTGGTGCAAAAACTCAACCGGCAGGTCGGCGCACGGGTTGTCGCCGGCCTATCCAGCTTCCCGGAAGATGCCATCACGGAAGACGAAATCCTCCTCCAGGCCAAGGCTGCCCTCCAGGCAACTTTGGGTTCTGAACAGACAATCGAGGTCTACCACAATTTGAGTTCGGAAAATGCCGATAGTCCTATTCTGGAAGTCCCGCCGGTTGAAGAACCTGAAGCTGAACAGGATCAACAGCAGCATGTCAATATTCTTGAAAGCATCAATCTGGATGACGATCAATGGGTCGTCTGGATTGAAGGATTTGACAATATGGATGATCTGGCCCACATTGATGAAGCTTTCAAAGCTATCGACCACATAAAGGGGATCAATTTCCTCTTCTTACAGGAGAACCACCTGGTGATTAAAATCCGGTCCAGCCTCGAAGACCTGATTGACGACCCCTCAGCCTTCCCCGGTTGGACCGTCGTGAAAACAAGCCCTGAGAATCGTTACCTGCTGATCAGAGAAAACAAAGAAACTGTTAATGAAGGGTAGAGGGAGATCAACCGGGAGGAACCTCCGGGTTGCCAGGTTCTCTGATCGGTAAAAGGTAAAAAAAACTGCCAGTCTGCGCGCAGACTGGCAGTTTTGGGTCTAAATGGGGTGTTTAGATTTCAGGCTCGAACTAGAGATCACTCCTCAGCGTAGCCACACAAAGCCAGAGCGCCGGGGCCGGTATTGATCCCTAAAACCGGGCCGGTGATATTGACCAGCAATTCAACGGGTTTGAATTCTTCCTTGATCCGCTCGACCAGTTTTTGCGCTTCATCAAGGGCATTCCCATGTAAAACGGCAATGTGCAATTTCTTGCCCTCGCCAAGCTGGTCAAAGAATTTTTTGTACAACATATCCTTGAGGCTGTGCTGCGTCCTGGCCAGGCCAATGGGCTGCACCCGACCCGATTCGTGATCGATCGAGACCAGAGGCTTCACCTTGAGAATATTCCCCACCCACTTGACCGCATCGCCAATCCGACCGCCATATTGCAGATATTCGAGGGTCTCCATCGCAACGAGTTGGACCAACCCAGAGCGAACCCTGGCGACCTTCGCGATCATTTCATCAAGGGTCGCTCCTTCGTCCCTTGCCCGGGCAGCAACCAAAACCTGCCAGCCCAAGGACATGGTCGGGCCTTTTGAATCGATCACCCTGACCGGGATTGGCGCTTTTTCAGCGGCCTGTTTCGCCATATTATAGGTTCCAGACATGGCGCTGGATATAGTGAGGATCATTGCTTCGGTCGCGCCCTGTTCGATGGCCTTTTCGATCGCAACCATGAAATCATCACTCCCTGCCTGGGAGGTTGTCGGCCGGTGCGGATCCGTTCCCAGCCGGACGTAGAACTCGATCGGCTGCATGTCCACGCGGTCACGAAATTGCTCACCTTCCCAGATGATATATTGGGGGACCACAATAATCCCATATTTTTCGATTAACGCATCAGGAATGTCACAGGTACTGTCAGTAATAACGGCAATCATACTTTCTCCTCAAATTAAATCAACACTAACATTATAGAACATGATTAGGCCCAGGCCAATATCAAAAATCATCATTATACAAATAATTTGTAAGAAGGACAGCCCCTACCTACATTGTCAATGCCGGGCATCAATGCTATAGTTTAGGAGGATTGAACGCAGTGCTCTGCTGCCTGATGAAAGGGCTTTGACAAACATGAATTTCCGTAAACTTCGCCAGCAACTGTCGCCCAAGCGATTTACGGTGCAGCTTTTGGTCATCTTCCTGGCCTTCACCCTGGGAGCGATCCTGACGCTGGGCATTCCTGCAACCCTCGTCCTGGATCACCAAACAAATCGCCAACTCCGCGCCCTTTTGGACCAGGCGGACCAGACCACGCAGGCCCTTTACGACAGCAAAATCAATCAACTGCAGAACCTGGCGGCTCTCCTCGTCCAGCATCCCACCCTGAATGCCCTGCTCGAAACGGATGCGGATTCGGACGCCCTCCGAACCTATCTCGAAGGGATCCAGTCACCTTCCGGTTTTGACGTGATCGTGATCTGCGAGGGCGGCTCCCAGATCGCCTCCACAGAAGGCGAGACGCTCGAAGGGCTATGCGAAGGCCCGGCTGGCGAAAAAATCTTCGTCAGGGATGATACGGCCTGGCTCATCACCAGAGAAGCGCTGACCAGTGGCGGCGAGGTCGTCGTTGGGCAACGGCTGAGCACTATTCTGGATGAATTCACCGTCCAAAGCGGGTTGAAATACACCCTGTTTTGGGATGAAGACCTCATTGTCAGCAATCTCAACGCCCAAACAGCGGACCTCTGCGCCCTCCACCCAGAAGCGATTTCCGCCTATGACATCCTGACCTTCGCCTCTGAAAGCTCAGAGCCTCAAACAGTCATGGTCAGACCCCTGTCCGGGTTGGAAAATCCCCGAATCGAATGGCTGGAATTCCTCTGGCTATCCCCCTTTCTCCAGGCTAACCGCCAATTGCGCAGGATCATCCTGATCGCCCTCCTGTTCATCGGCCTCCTGGCCGCGGGGCTGTCGGTCCTGATCTCCCGGCGGTTCAGCAGGCCACTAAACCAGCTGGCCCAGTCAGCCGCTCGCTTGAGGGAAGGCGATTTGACCTCTCAACTGAACACCGTCTCCAGCTTATGGGAAATTGACCAGCTAGCCAACGCCCTGGAAGACGCCAGGGTCAGCCTCAAGCATTCCCTGGACCGGCTTCAAAAAGAGAAAATCTGGATCGAAGGCCTGTTAAATTCAATTGTTGAAGGTCTGCTTACGCTCGATAATCGGCATTGTGTGACCTTCGCCAGCAGTTCAAGCTCCCGGCTGACCGGCAAAACCTCCGCGGAAATGATCGGCCTCCCCATTGACGAGATCATCACCACCCCGCCCGGCGAAGATCCCTTCAGCCAGCAGATCCCGCAAATTGAACAGGTCCGGCGAATTCCAGTCATCATCAACGGTACCAAGATGCTGCTGGCGGTTTCCCGCTCCGAGTTCATTCCCCCGGATGCCGGCAATGCCACGACCGCTTTGGTGATCCGGGATGTCTCGAATGAGGAGCGCATCCACCATCTGATCGGCGAATTCATGGCCAACATCACCCACGAATTCCGCACCCCACTGGCGGCCCTTTCCGCTTCCGTTGAACTCCTGATGGACCAGCTGCCGGACCTCTCCCTGCCGGAGATTGAAAGCCTGCTGCACACGATCAACATCGGCATTGTCAACCTGCAATCCCTGATCGACAACCTGATCGAAGCGGCCAGCATCGAAGGCGGCCGTTTCAAGGTCAACTCGCAACCAGTCCCCTTCCGCCAGATCGTGAATGACGCCATCCTCACCATGGAACCCATCGCACAGCAGCACCAGGTTTCCATCCTCCGGCCGGAGCCAAAAAAGGATGTCATCGTCAGGGCAGACCGCCGCCGGACCGTTCAGGTCCTGATCAACCTGCTCTCCAATGCCATCAAGCATAGCCCCGAAGGCAGCCGGATCACCATCCGGACCCTCCTGGTGGAAAAAGCCGTCCTGGTGGAAGTTCAGGATGAGGGCACCGGAATCCCCGAAAACCTGCAATCTCAGATCTTCAACCGTTTCATGACCCCAAAATCCGCTTCGGACGCCCCCCAACTAGGGCTGGGGCTGGGGCTTTCGGTGGTCAAGGCGGTCATTGAAGCCCAATCCGGCCAGGTCGGCTATCGGAACGCCGAAGTCGGCGGCGCCCTCTTTTGGTTCACCTTGCCCACCGCTCCGGGAGATGGCCAATGAAAGCCCTGATCGTGGACGACGACCGCACCCTGGCAGATCTGCTTTCTTTCACGCTGCGGCGGGCCGGCTTTGAAACCGTCCAGGCTTTTGATGCCCCCGGCGCCGTCAGCACCTTCCAGCAGGACTCGTATGATATCATCCTGCTCGATGTCAATTTGCCTGGTGGGAACCAGCTGCAAAATGGCTTTGACGTCTGCCGCAGGATCCGGGAAACCTCCAATGTGCCGATCATCCTGCTGACCGTCCGCGATGACGAAGAGGATATCATCAAGGGCCTGAACCTGGGCGCGGATGATTATATCCTCAAACCCTTCAGCCCCCGCCAGCTGGTGGCCCGGGTCCAAACCGTGCTGCGCAGGGCAAAGGAAGGCCAGGCCCTCATGCCCGCCGCTTTCAGCGCCAGAGATATCCACTTCGACCCCAATCGTCACGAATTCACCCGAGGCGGCGCTGAGCCGGTCCTTCTGACCCGGCTCGAAAGCCGCCTGATGGAAATCCTGTTCCTCAACGCCAACCAGGTGCTCCCCACCGCCACCCTCATTGACCACGTCTGGGGGCCGGGCGGCGCCACCCCGGATATGCTCAGACAGTTGATCCGCCGCCTGCGGCAAAAGGTGGAAAGCGACCCCGGCAACCCCCAGATGATCCAAAACCATCCCGGGATCGGCTATCGGTTCATTCCCTGATCCTGACAAAAATATCACAGCTTTATCACAAGGCCGTCACAGCCCCGGTCACATCCCCTGACTACAATTTAACCTGAAATCAAACCCAGGCGAAACCCCTGGGTTATTGTGTGTCGGAGGGTTTGTTGTCGATCCGCTTGGAAAACATCAGCAAATATTACGGCCGCCAGGTGGTGGTCAACAACGTTAACCTGGAAATCGACAATGGGGAGTTTTTCGTCCTCCTGGGCGCCAGCGGCAGCGGAAAGACAACCGTCCTGAACATGATCGCCGGTCTGATCGCGCCCGATCAGGGCCGTATCTGGCTGCATGACCGCGACGTGACCCAGGAAACGCCTCAGAAACGCAATATTGGTTTCGTCTTCCAAAACTATGCGCTGTTCCAATCCATGACCGTGGCCGAAAACATCGAATTTGGCCTGAAAGTGCGCAAAATGCCCAAAGATCAGCGCCAAAGGCGGCGGGATGAGCTTTTGGAATTGGTGGGCCTGGTCGGGATGGGCAACCGAATGTCGGCCCAGCTTTCCGGCGGGCAGCAGCAACGCGTCGCCCTGGCCCGGGCCTTGGCGATCGAGCCGGATGTCCTGCTCCTGGATGAGCCTTTGGGCGCCCTGGATGCCAAGATCAGGGTGGAATTGCGGCGCAGTCTAAAAAAAATCCAACGACAACTAGGGGTTGCCGCGATATTAGTGACACACGATCAGGACGAGGCCTTTGACCTGGGGGACCGGATCGGCGTGATGAACTACGGGAGGCTAATCGAGGTCGGAACGCCGAATGAGCTATACCAATTCCCCAAAACAGAATATGTGGCTTCCTTCCTCGGATCAGCCAACCTGCTGCTGGGCCAGGTCAATGGCCATGAAGTTTTCCTTGGGACGCATGGTTTCCCCCTGCCCGCGGAGGCCTACGACCTGCACGCCGGCAGCCGGGCGCAGATCCTTTCCCGCCCTGAAGATATTGACCTGGCAGCTTCCGAAGCTGACCTGAGCGGGCTGCCCCTCGGCAAGGGCAAGGTGATTGAAATCGGGTTCAACGGCCCCAATCAACACCTGCGGGTGGAACTGCCGCCCATCGATGGCGTCCGGGCGATCTCGCCGGTCGCGCCCTATGGCATTCCGGGCTTCGTGATGGATGTCAACCGCTCGCCGGAGCAGAGCACGAGCCTGCCCATCGCCTTGAACCAGCCAGTCTGGGTCGGGATCCGCCGGCTGCACGTGCTCTCGCACCCCGGGCTAAACTTCCTGATCCTGACCGATGGCAGCCTGCGCAGTCAGTCCGCGCTCATCCAGGGCGGTTATCTGGCACGGATGGCGCACGCCCAGGTCACGATCCTGGGCATCGGCCCAGACCAGGCCAAAATCGAGAGCCACCTTCTGGATGCCCGCAAGGACGTCGGCAGCGGGATGGCCGCGTTGAACACCGAATCAGCCCCGCCGCCCTTTAAGAAAGCCGTCACCAAACTCGTTGAAGAACACCCCTTTGATCTGGCCATCCTCGGCTGGCGGCCGACCGCCGGTCTGGACCAGCCTGAACAGCTGCTGCAAACCGGTGAGCAGCACCTCTACCTGGCGACCAAACCCACCGCCCAGTTGCGCAAAGCATTGATCCTGTTGGCCAGCGGCGAGCCTGGGAAGGACAACGTCATCTTCAGCGGCCGCTTCCTGCGGCATTTCGGCGCCACGGCCACCCTGCTGACCGTGCTGCCTGATGCCGAAGCCAACGACTTTGAAATGATCCGGGTGGAGCGTTTCCTGAAAGATGGGCAAAAGAGCCTCGCCCGTTTCGGGGTCCAAGCGGACCTCCGAATCCGGCAAGGTGAGGTCCTGGAGTCCATCCAGGCGGAAATGAAATCTCAGGAATACGACCTCGTGGTCCTGGGCGCGCCCCTGCCTGACCGTTCCGGCCATTTTGAACTGGAAGGCGTGATCAAAACCACCCTCACCAGCGTTGAGAATTGTTCATTCCTGATCGTCCGCTCGCATCAATTGCAGCGTCTGCAGGATTCCTTTAGGAGAATATGATGAAAACTAAAACCTTGCTCGTCACACTTCTGGCAAGTCTGGCTCTCACCCTCGGCGCCTGTGCAGCCGCCCCATCGGAACCGGCAGCAGACCAGGTCAACCTGATCCTGGGCGCCTACACCACCCCGCGGGAGGCCTATGGAGAGATTATCGCCCTCTTCCAGGACTATTGGCTGGCTGAAACGGGCCAGACGGTGACGTTTGAAGAGTCCTATCTCGGCTCAGGCGCTCAATCCCGGGCGGTGGTCGAAGGGTTCGAGGCCGATGTGGTCGCCCTCTCTTTGGAAGCGGATATCAACCGGATCCAGGAGGCCGGGCTGATCACCCATGACTGGAAAGCCAACGACTACCAGGGGATCGTCACCAGCTCGGTCGTTTCCTTCGCCGTCCGCGAAGGAAATCCCCTTGGGATCAGCGACTGGGCAGACCTGACCCAGCCCGATCTGGAGATCCTGACCCCCAACCCGAACACCAGCGGCGGGGCGATGTGGAATATCCTCGCCCTCTATGGGGCAGCGCTGCGCGGCGGCGTGGCTGGCGTTCCCGTCGACGACCCCGCTGCGGCCTTCGAGTTCCTCACCCAGGTGCTCCAAAACGTCAGCGTGATGGACAAGGGCGCCCGGGACAGCATCCTCAACTTCGAGATGGGGATTGGCGATCTGGCGATCACCTATGAAAACGAGATTCTGGTTGGGCGGCAAACGGGCCAAACCTACGAACGTGTGATCCCCACCTCGACCATCCTGATCCAGAACCCGGTTGCTGTGGTGGATGCGTCCGTGGATAAACACGGCACCCGCGAAGTGGCGGAGGCTTTTGTCAATTTCCTCTATACGCCGGAAGCCCAGGCTGTCTTTGCAGAGCACGGCCTGAGGGTTGTCAACCTGGATGTGGCTGGCCAGTTTGAGGAGGATTACCCGCCTGTGGAGGACCTCTTCACCATTGACTACTTTGGCGGCTGGGAAGTCATCATGCAGGACATCTTCGGCGAAGATGGGATCTACAACCAGGCCATTGCATTGGCTCAAGGGGACGCGCGTTAATGGATCTGACGTTGTTTCAGGGAGAACGGAAATCCGGACTTTCAATATGGGCCTTGCGCGTCCCCGTTCTGCTCTATATCGGGCTGATGATCCTGGTCCCGCTGCTTGTGATCCTGCAGGACGGATTTCGGGAAGGCATTGGGGAACTGGTCCATCAGATCACCCTGCCGATCGCCCGCCATGCCATTTCGCTGACGCTCTGGACCGCGGCCCTGATGACCCTGATCAACGCTGTGATGGGCCTGGCAACCGCCTACGTGCTGGTCCGCTATGAATTTCCCGGCAAGCGGGTGCTCAACGCCATCATTGACCTGCCCCTGTCTATCCCCACGCTGGTGACCGGCGTAATGTTGGTCATGCTCTACGGCCCGCAGGGCGTCCTGGGGAATTTTCTGGCCAACGAACTGGGGTTCCAGGTCATCTTTGCCCCGCCAGGGATCGTGATCGCCCTGCTCTTCATCTCATTCCCCTTTGTGGTCCGCACGATCCAGCCCGTGCTGATGAACCTGGACCTGGCGCAGGAAAAAGCGGCCGCAACGCTGGGCGCCAAACCCTGGTATACCTTCAGGACGGTGGTACTGCCAAACCTGCTCCCGCCCCTGGTGAGCGGTTCGCTGCTCAGCTTCTCCCGGGCGATCGGCGAATTCGGGGCGGTGGTGATTGTGGCCGGGAATATCCCCCTGAAAACCCAGACGGCCGCGGTCTATGTCCTGGGCGCGGTGGAGTCGGAGAACCGCCTGGGGGCCAGCGCCATATCCTTGCTGTTGATCGCCGTGGCGACCCTGATCCTCCTGACCGCCAACCGGGTCCAGAAATCCTGGGAGAGCCGCTATGAAAACTAATATCCGGGGCTGGGGCGGCTGGCTGCTGCTGGCGCTTGTCGTGGCCTATGTGGTCTTCCTGATCGTGGCCCCGCTCACCGCCCTGGTCCAGGGAGCCTTCCAGAACGGGCTGCGGGAAGCAGGGCAAAGCCTCACAGCCAAGCCCTTCATTCAGGCGCTCTGGCTGTCCGTCCGGATCGCGGTCGCGGTTGTGGCGATTCAGGCCATCTTTGGCACCTTGACCGCCTGGGTGCTCACCCGCCAATCCTTCTTTGGTAAAGCGCTGCTGAACGGCCTGCTGGATATCCCCTTCGCCCTCTCTCCGGTGGTGGTGGGCTATATGCTGCTCCTGCTCTTTGGGCGCAACGGCTTCCTTGGCCCCCTGCTGGAATCGCTCAAGCTCCAGGTGGCCTTCGCTGTGCCGGGCATGTTTCTGGCCACCCTCTTCGTCAGCCTGCCCTTCATGGTCCGGGAGATGGCGCCCGTCATCGCCCGGCTGGATCTCTCTCAGGAAAAAGCCGCCGAGACGCTGGGGGCTTCCCGCTGGCGGATCTTTTGGCAGGTGATCTTCCCTCAACTCAAGACCGCCCTGATCTATGGCATGACGCTCACCTTTGCTCGGGCGCTGGGTGAATTCGGCGCCGTGCTGGTGATTGGCGGCGGCGTGCAGGGCCGCACGGAAACCGCGACCCTTTACATCTTCCGATCTCTGGACGAACGCCAGCACACCGACGCCTATGTCGCGGCCATCGTCCTGGGGGCGTTTTCGGTCCTGCTCGTCCTGATTGCGGATACGCTCAAACGCAGGCGGAACGCCGATTAAAATTCCCTTCTCAACTGTTAAGGTTCCCACCTCCCCTGTCCAAGAGTGGCGCTTCCCCGGCACTCTTTTAAAGATTTCTATTTCTAAATAATTTCGCCTTATAGATTCTAATCTATATTTAATTTTTATATAAAAAGGAAGTATAGGCAAGGTTTTCAGGCATGGTATATAATCAGTTATCAAATCTTTACTAGGAGGTAAAAATGATGTTACGTCAACGTACAAAATGGATCACTTTCGCTTTGATCGTGATGATGTTTTTCATCGCGGTCACGCCAGTGACCGCTGCTCCCAAGAACACCGTGAGAGTCTGGGTTTCTTATCAGAGCGGCAAGAAGGCGGAAGTTTTCCAGGCACTGGACAAGGCCAAAGCGCAGGTCCACTATGACTTCCCCGAGTTGGAAGCCTATGTGGTCACCCTGCCTGAGGCCGCCCTCAATGGCATCCTGCACAATCCCTTTGTGACGGATGTCGAAGAAGACGCTGTCCGCTATGCCATTGACCCCGTCCAGGTCTCCGTTGCTCCCGGTCCCGATGATACCGTGGATGTCAACGGCCAGGTCGTTCCCTGGGGTATCGATGCCGTCCAGGCCCGCGAGGTCTGGGATGCGAACGGTGATGCAGTTATGGATGCAGGGGCGCCAGATGGCTCCGGGATCACAGTCTGCATCATTGACACGGGCTACTATGCCGGCCATGAAGACTTGATGGATTCTGCCACCGGCCTTTCCCAGGTGGATGATGACTACCTGCGGGATGGCGCTGGGCATGGTTCCCATGTGGCTGGCACGATCTCTGCCCTGAACAACTCGATCGGCGTCGTCGGCGTGACCCCCGGCACCGTTAACCTGACCATCGTCAAGATCTTCAACGATGATGGGGTCTGGACCAGAGCTTCCAACCTGGTCAACGCCATTTACACCTGCCGGGACAATGGGGCGGATGTCATCAGCATGAGCCTGGGCGGTTCTTCATCCAACCGGAAAGAACGGAGCGCTTTTGACACCCTCTATGCCGGCGGCATCCTCTCGATTGCTGCGGCTGGGAACGAACAGATAGACTATCCTGGCGCCTACGAGTACCCCGCGTCCTATAGCTCGGTCGTCTCCGTTGCGGCCGTTGATTCCGCGCTGAACGTCGCTGACTTTTCGCAGCAAAACGATCAGGTTGAGATCGCAGCCCCCGGAGTCGGCGTGCTCTCCACCATCCCCTACATTGACACCAACATCGTCAATGTGGCCGGCCTGGATTACAGCGCCAACCATATCGAATTCAGCGCCCTGGGCACAGCCTCCGGCGCCCTGGTTGATGGCGGCCTCTGCACTTCAAGCGGCGCATGGGCCGGCCAGATCGTACTTTGCCAGCGCGGGGACAACTCCTTCTATGACAAGGTGATGAACGTCCAGAACAGCGGCGGCGCGGCGGCCATCATCTATAACAATGTGCCGGGCAACTTCCTCGGCACGCTGGGCGATGGCGCTTCCTCTACCATTATCGGCGTTTCCCTCAGCCAGGAAGACGGCCAATATCTGGTTGCCAATCAGCTTGGCACCGTTGCCACAGTTGAAAGCACCCATGACTGGCCCGCCAGCGGCTACGAAGCCTGGGATGGCACCTCGATGGCCACGCCTCATGTGGCCGCCGTTGCGGCCCTGGTCTGGTCCGCCAACCCCTCCTGGACCAATGCTGAGATCCGCGAAGCCTTGAACGCTTCAGCAGTTGACCTCGGCGCCACCGGTCGTGACACCATCTTTGGCTACGGCCTGGTGCAGGCTGCAGCGGCTCTGGACTATCTGGGCGGCGGCGTGACGCCTCCCCCACCCCCGCCGCCGACCGGCACACTGAGCGTCTCGATTGACAGCCCCGCGCCCACAGACGTGTTCGCCAACCGGGCAAAAGTTGCCATTAAAATCTCCGTGACGGATGGCGGCAGTGCGGTGAGCGGCGCAGCCGTCTCCGTTGTGGTGACAGGCGTTACGGGTAAATCAACCACCCTGGCCGGCACCACCGGCCCCGATGGCTCGGTGAGCTTCAGCTTCAAAGTCAACACCGGTCTCTATGGCGTGGGCACCTACACCATCGACGCGACCGCCACAATGGACGGTTACGACCCTGGTTCAGCCTCAGGGTCCTTCATCGTTCAGTAGAAAAAACAATATGTTAAAGAGAGAGGCTGTCCCAAAAGTAAGGGACAGCCTCTTCACATAAGTGGACAAATATGATTCA
>WOYI010270614.1_pt1 | contig 55332 bp, 53 predicted proteins | sample 6423411 | NCBI WGS metagenome assembly WOYI01 (sample SAMN13441803, study PRJNA592873) | oil field metagenome | biome: oil field; feature: oil-well bore; material: oil-contaminated soil; isolation source: oil-contaminated soil from oil-well borehole | place: Germany: Wietze | collected 2016-10-18 ... | reverse complement strand
CTTCAGACTTTCTCTGCCCTCCGAAGCCTTGGCGGAGGTGGGAGACTTCAGACTTTCGACTTTAGAGACTTTCCGACTTCTACAGCCTGATCATCTGCTCCGGCAGGTTGACACCCTCAAGATGGAGCATGAGCGGGGTGTTGCGGTCATTGGACTCAAGCAAGTTCACATCTACAGTGATACTCTTTTTTTCTCCCGGCAGCAGAACAATATAATTGTCGTCGAAAAAGACGGGTGTCACCATCATTCCGTCAATGGCCCGGACAACCTTCATTCTTACGAAGAAGGCTGCCACATCGCCGCTGTTTGCTATGTCAACGGTGAACTTGCCCTGGTTGCTCTTCATCATCTGCCCGACAATCTTTGCCGTGCCAAGAGCCATCAGCTCCTTCTGGTCGCCGTCGCGGGGAAGCCAGTAGGTATTCTCATCCATGATAAGGCCGGTGGAGACATAAGTTATGCGCAGCCGCAGAAAATAAACCTTAGCCGGCTTGCCCCCGAGATCCACATCCCACACCTTTATGTGGCTGTTGGGAGGAAGAGCGGTTTCCTGAGATGCTTTCCAGAGCTCACTGCCGTTCTCATCAGTGAGGAGGGCATCGAGCCTCATACCCTTGCGCTCCCTGGGCGTGGCATTGACGACATAGACGGCCGAGTCTGCCGGATTGAACTGCAGATGTACCGGCGCTGCCCCGTGCCTGAAACCGTAGAAGCCTGCATTCTGATCAAGGTACCAGTCGTACATCTGCCCCTTGAGTGCCGGCCAGGGATTCTGGCTCTTCCATAGCAGAAAGCCGGTGTACCAGTCCCACATGTGCGAGGTATATCCTTCAACCATCGAACGGTACTGTTCATAGTTGACAAGCTGCGCCTTCGTCACGAAGTCCTTCAGGTCACTCACCTCCCCCATTCTATCAATCATGTCTCCGTAGCCCATGTATTTATGATAGCGCCATACCTCATTCACCTCCCTGTCTGAGGGCACAATCAGGTCACTTTCCTTCATCATCTTCTCAAGTGACTCCATATTTGGCAGACCCACTGAACCTATCTCAGGATTGAACGGATGCCACTTTTCCTTGAAGAACCAGAGGGGTTCCCTGACATTATATGGACCGTCGCCTGTACCTCCGATGGTGTTCCTGAGGATATCTGAAGAGGTTGACTCATCGAAGTAGAGCCTTGTGCCATCGAGGGCGGCCAGCGTCTTTCTTATCCGGGCGTCCAGCTCCGGCGGCGGCGGAAACTCGTTGCCGCCGCAGTACATGTAGAGCGAAGGGTGATTGCGGAGCATTTTTACCTGGTCGGCCAGCGAATTGATAAACAGAGAATGGTTGTCAGGATACTCGCGGCGGCGTGCCTGTGTCTCAGCCTTTCGGAGGGTGTCAGGCCACCTGCCGTTGCAGTCGCCGGTGATCCACAGATCCTGCCATACCAGTATACCGTACTTGTCGCATGCCTCATAAAACTCCGGCCTCTCCATGATGGAGCCTCCCCACACCCTGATCATGTTCATGTTCATCTCGGCATGCATCTTCACCTCGGCATCGTATCTTGAGCGGCTCAGGCGCAGCATACCGTCTGAGGCTATCCAGTTGGCACCGCGGATGAATACCTTCTGGCCGTTGATAGTAAAGACACACGAGCCTGTCTTCTCATCGAACCAGCTCCCTGTTTCCCTGAATCCAAACATCATATCTTCCCTGTCCAGCGTTGTGCCTTCCTTGTCGTGAAATGTTATTACCGCCGGATAGAGTGACGGCTGACCCATTCCGTTGGGCCACCATATCCTGGGGTCAGTCTGTTTCATCTCTGAAAAGGCAATTGTAACTGTTGTCCCCGGCTCTATCTTTATCTTTTTCTTTTCAATGGAACCCATGTAGGCTATGGCAGCCTCACCCTCAACCAACCTGTCGGTAACATTCTCAAAATCAGCAGAGAAGGTCACGAAGGCCGGGTCCTGCAACTCACCGGGAAGACGGGCGCCGGGCACACGTGTCCTGGCAAATCCGTTCTGTATATCAACATCGCCCGTGACCTCAATAGTGACCTCATCCCAGATACCGGTATTGCGGTCCCTGACTGGCTGTATCCAGTCCCATCCTGCCGTGAACTGCATGGTCACATCGCGCCCTATCATGCCGTCGCCGCCCTGGCCGCCGTTGGGGTTACCCGGATGGAGGGGCGGCTCAACCTTCACCGCAAGGCGGTTGTAATCCCTCCTGTTCAACAGTGACGTGACATTGTACTTCTGGCGCAGAAACATACCCTCATGGGTGTCATCACTGATCCTTTTACCATTGAAATATATCTCTGCCCTGTAATTGATGCCCCTGAAGTTGATCCAGACCTGCTTAGTGGAGTCTAGCGTCTCGGCGGAGAAACGGGTGAAAAACCAGTAGGTATAATAATCACGCCCCTCATTGTATACATCAGGGATACTTTCGTTGTTCATACCAAACCAGGGTTCAGGCGCGCGACCGTTGTTCACCAGGGTCGTCAGAACCGTACCGGGAACAGTGGCGCTGATCCATCCGGACAGGTCAGGATCAGACATTGTCAGATGGCATCCGTCAACATTTACCTCCGAGGCCTTCTTCGCCCTCCAGCCTGCAGTAAGGGGCGTCACCTGAGCTGAAACAGCCAGAGTAACAGTTAATAATAAGCTTGCAGCAAATATCCTTTTCATCCTTGTATTATTTGTTTTTAAAGGCCGGATGGAACATCCATGATATAATTCTCCGCCTGTGTGCTAAACGGAATTATCATCGATGTTTCATCTTCATCTCCTGTTGTAAACAGGAATGGCAAGATATTAAAATTATCGGTACATGAGGTCCGGTGCAGGATCGAAATGGATTACCCTGAACTTATGACATCTTAACAAAAAAACAGCGCCGACACTTTGTTTTTTACTGAAGAATTTAAACATTGCAGATTCTATTTTTATGTCCATGTACCAGCCCGGCAACCGGGAGCGTGAGAGGCTCTTTGCACTGATACTTACCCAGCACCGACGCTGGGGGACGATTCTTGTGCCCTATATGCTTGAAAAACAGAATGGTAAAGATTACTACCTGCCAGTTGAAGCCCTTGCTCCATTTCCTGACGGAACAACTCTCTCAGGACTTGACAATGAGGAGAGGGAGATTGTAAGGCTGGTAAATGAATATTCTGACAGGCATCTCTACAGGCTATTCTCAAAGCATAAAAACGTAAAGGAGTTTCTCGGGATGGTAACCGACAGGGAGTTTGAAAGGCTTATCAAGCCCTACATTGAGACCCGTATCCATCATTGTCTTCATATAGCACTCAATGAGGAGATTCCTGTATACCTTCAGAAGCTCGGAATTACCACGCTGCATCCCGAAGACAGGCTTACTATTGCCCCTGAGGAAGCTATGCCGGTATTCAGGTTTGACCGCAACATCGGGGGCAGCAGTTACTCCCTGACGGTTGAACACAACGGCAGGCCGATTGACCTGCGAAAGTCATCAACGGAGATACTCTCAAACAGGCCCTGTGTTATAAGATCAGACCAGACCCTCTATTTTCTCTCTGACATTGAGGGCACCAAACTGAAGCCCTTTCTTGAGAGGGACGAGATCAGTATACCGGGTACCGCGGAGGAGAAATATTTCAGCACTTTTGTGCTTTCGGTCATCAACAGATATAAAGTCACCGGCAGCGGATTCACGCTTGAAGAGAAAACTCCTGCAAGGCAGGCATTCATCACACTTGAGATAACCGTAGGCGGCCATCCTGCCGTCATCCTTACCTTCCGTTATGATGACCGGACCATCTTCTCGTCCGATGAGATGACGCATTTCACTACCTTCAGAAATGAACAGGGAGAATTTATCTTCAGCAGAAAGGATCGCGACCTCAATTGGGAAAAGAATTGCATCGGTGCGCTGCATGATGCCGGGCTTTTCACCGAAGACGGGATCAATTTCATGACTCCGGGTGCCACGCGCGGGAGTAACAACTCTCTCTACGACCTGATTGAAGCGATAGCTTACAACCGGCCACGGCTGGAAGAGGCAGGACTGACTATCCGCACCGGGAGCCTCGACCGCAATTATTCCCTCGAACCTGTCGTGCTGAATCTGAACCATGAACTGATTAATGACTGGTTTGATGTGAGGGCTATGGTGCAGATAGGTTCCTTTATCATCCCGTTTACCAGGCTGCGGCGCAACATTCTTGACGGAGCACGTGAGTACACACTGCCTGACGGCACCGTCGCCATCCTTCCGGAAGAGTGGTTCACCCGCTACAGAGGCCTTTTTGAGATGGGTCGTGACCGCGAGGAGAGCATCATGCTCCACAAACAGCACTTTGCCCTGGTTAGCGACATCATCTCCGGTGACGACTGCGATTCCTGTATCAGCCTCGAAAAACTCTGTTTTCCCGACCAGATCCCGCAGCTGACTCCGCCGGCAGCAATCACCACCGAGTTGCGGCCTTACCAGGCTGAGGGATTGAGCTGGCTCCACTTCCTGCAGACCCAGAACCTGGGAGGCTGCCTGGCCGACGATATGGGTCTGGGCAAGACCCTGCAGGCACTGGCACTGCTGGCATGGAACAAGGAAAACCGGCGGCGCCCTGAAGCGGAAGAGAATCCGTCACAATTGATTCCGGACAGTAAGGGCAGCGGCAGAACCCCGGTACAGATGAACCTGTTCAGCGACAGAGAGAGTTCCGACACATCGCTGGTCATCGTTCCGGCATCACTCTGTCACAACTGGTACAACGAAATAAAAAAGTTTTGTCCGTCACTTACCGCGGTGATCCATCACGGCACCGGCAGGCACAAATCAGCCGCGCACTTGTATGGTTATGACATAATTATCTCAAGCTACCACACGGTACGGCAGGACATTGAGATCCTTTCCGCGATAAACTTCTTCTACGTAATCCTTGACGAGAGCCAGCACATTAAAAACCCCACCTCCAACATCTACAGGTCGGTCATGCGCCTACGGTCAAGCCACAGGCTGGTCCTCAGCGGTACGCCCATTGAAAACTCTCTGACAGACCTCTGGACACAGCTCAGCTTTGTCAATCCAGGCCTGCTCGGCTCACTAACCTTCTTCAGGAGAGAGTTTGCCATACCCATCGAAAAGAATTTTGAAGAGGAGAAGGAGACCAGGCTCAGGAAGATCATCCAGCCCTTCATCATGCGACGAACCAAGGAGATGGTCGTTACCGAGCTGCCGCCTGTGACCGAGCAGGTTATCCACTGTGACATGTCAGATGAGCAGGCTTCCATCTATGAGAGAGAGAAATCTGCCGTACGTAACAGCATACTTGAGAATATAGAGTCCGTGGGCATGGAAAAATCTGCCATCATAGTGCTCCAGGGACTGATGCGACTCAGGCAGATAGCCATCCATCCGATCCTGACCGATGATTCATACAGCGGGGGATCAGGAAAGTATGACACCATAATTCACAATATTGAAAGTGTTGTTGCAGAGGGACATAAGATACTCGTCTTCTCCTCTTTCGTCAAGCACCTCGAGTTGTTCCCTGACTGGCTCAACGCAAACGGTATCGGGTTTGCGATGCTGACAGGATCGACACGCAACAGGGAGGGTGTTATTGAAAGCTTCAGGAATGATGACAGCATCAGGGTCTTTCTGATTTCCCTCAAGGCCGGTGGCGTGGGACTCAACCTGACTGAGGCAGATTATGTCTTCATCCTTGACCCCTGGTGGAACCCTGCGTCGGAGATACAGGCACTGAGCAGGGCACACAGGATAGGCCAGAAAAAAAGGGTATTTGTATCAAGATACATCTCGGAACAGACGATAGAGGAAAAGATAATCAGACTTCAGGAGAGAAAGTCAAAGCTGGCCGGCACCTTTGCCGGTATGCACAATCCGTTCGAGGAGCTCGGCGTAAAGGAGATGCTTGAGATATTGAACTGAATTATTATTAGTTTTACGCGAATTTTCCGGACAATCCGTTACAAGAACCTCTGTAATGAAAAACTATCAGAACCATCCTTTGGCCGGGGCCACTGATCTCGACAGTGCATTCAACAAAATGTGGTCTTTTTACAAGAATTACTTCATGGGTATGTACATCATCTCCGTGGCCGGCTCCCTGCTATCCCTGATTCTCATGGCAGACATTGATATGGCCTCCCTTCAGGAGGTCTCCACCGATCCACAGCTGGTACTTGAAAAGATGAAGTCGATGGCCGGACCGTATGCTCTCACAATGCTTGTGACACTGCTTCTTATGGTTTTCCTTCATACCTGGATTCTGGACAGGCCTGCGGATGAGCCGGGATTCGCCTCAATGCTGCTGAAGAAGATGCTGATGGCGCTGCTGCCTTACCTTGCTGCCATGATCATATTTATGGTTCTGACGGTCATCCTGACATCAATAGGAATAGTTCTGTTCGTACTGCCCGGCCTTTTTGCCCTGGCATACATGGCCACGGTGATGATCTTTGCCATGCCGGTCACCCTTGTGGAGAGCAGTAATCCAATTGAGATTATTACCCGCTCCTTTAAACTGATGCACAGGAACCTCTGGCCAAACATGGGGTGGTTTGTTATTCTGGCCCTGGTAATGGTTGTTACGGCAATGCTCCTCAGCACACTGACAATGCTCCCGTTTACCGGCTCCTTCATTCGTTCAATCACCAACCCTGAGGAAGCTTCGGCTATGCTGGAGATGAGCAGAAATCCCATTTATATCGGGTTGAGCGCCCTTACCGGTGCCCTGGTGAGGCCTTTGATGCCCATTCTCGCCTTCCTGCTTTATTTCAGGAACCGGGGTGAAGAGGTGGCTGAAACAGAGATAACCACTGACACCCATGCAACTGTAAGAGTGGAAGACCTCTATCCGCAAATGCCTGAAAATGACTGATCAGAGATTTGTTAACCTCATTCATAATACCGGTTTCCACAGACGGCCGGGTTCTGCTTATTGATTAACCACACTGCCTCTGCTGCTCAGGCTCAGTTCTTATCGCCAAACCTCCGGGACATTTTTTTGGAGATCTTCGCATCAGGATACTGTGCCGAGAATGACTCCCAGTACTCCTTAACATTCTGTTTTACCTCTTTTCTGAGGATGAGTATTCCGATCAGGTTGGGCACGGCCATCAGCACTATGGCTATGTAGGAGAGCGACCATATGATTGTGGTATCGGTAAAGGAGGCTATGAAAAACCCTGCTACAAATATGACACGGTAATAGATGACATACTTGCTGCCGAAAAGGTAGGTCGTTGCCCTGTCACCGTAGTATGACCATGATATGGCGGTGGAAAAGGCGAAAAGCAGCAGTGAGAAGGTAACGATATATGATCCGAAGCCCTTCAGTATACTCTGACTGAATGCAAAGGTTGTCAGCGGGGCGCTGTGTATAAGTGATTCTCCCCTCACGGTCAGGGAGGAGATGGAGGGGAGCTTGCCTGCAATAACTTCCAGCTCACCGGAATAAGGCTCCTTGCCCGAGAAAAACTCCATATTCTCTGCCAGGGACCTGGCATGGATTACAGAGATGCCCGTGGTTATCAGCCTGCCCTCCTCTATTACCAAAGTGCCGTTGTAAAGGTCGAGAAACTGATCTCCCCTGAGATGTTTGCCCAGCTTCCTGACGTCTTCACTGTTCCCATCATCATAGGTGCCGGCCAGTATCTCTATGTCGGTAGTCTGAAACTGGTTCTCGGTCTTCGTGTTCCATGCTCCCGATGCCAGTACCACCAGCCCGGTGAGGGTGCAGATACAGATAGTATCTATGAATGGTTCAAGCAGTGCTACCATTCCCTCGGAGACAGGCTCCGGGGCACGCGCCGCCGAGTGAGCTATAGGCGCTGATCCCTGTCCCGACTCATTTGAGAAGAGACCCCTGTTCACCCCCCTGTTCATGGCGAAGGCAAAGCTGGCACCCAGGAAGCCTCCCGCAGCTGCCGATCCGGTGAAGGCGTCGGCAAAGATCGAAACAAATGACGGTATGATGTTTCCGGGATGGGAGAAGATCACCAGCAAGGCGCCGGCGACATAGAGCATGGCCATGAAGGGTACAAGTATGGAGGTAACTTTAGCGATCCTCTTGATTCCTCCGATGATTACCAGGGCGAGAAAGAAAGCCAGCACTGCCCCGGTGATAATATGCTTGATGCCAAAGGAGGTAAAGACCGAATTGGAGATGCTGTTTATCTGCGGCAGGCTGCCCGTGCCAAATGAGCTGAGGATGGTGGCCCCGGCAAAGAAGGCACCCATTACAGCCCCGGTTTTGATAACCTTTCCGCCGCGTGTCTTGAAATTGAGACGCTTTTTCATGTAGTACATTGGACCTCCGGAGATCGTTCCGTCGGGCAGTATATCCCTGTACTTGTGTGAGATAGACACCTCCACCATCTTTGTGCACATCCCGATGGCTGCCGTGACCAGCATCCAGAAGAGAGCTGCCGGTCCGCCGAGGTGCAGGGCAAGGGCCACGCCGGCGATGTTGCCTGTACCCACCGTGCCTGACAGCGCCGTCGCGAGCGATTGAAAATGAGAAGTGTCTCCGATGTCACGAGAGTGATCATACGTGCCTTTGGTTATCCTGATGGCGTGACGGAAATATCTTATCTGCGGAAAACCCAGGTAAATGGTGAAGAAGAGGCCAGTGCCTATCAGCAAAATCATGAACCACCAATGCCCTCCGAGATACCCGTCAAGCCTTACAAGAAAATCATTTAAGCCGTGCATTATGAAATAATTAGCGGTTAGAATTTGAGCAATCCGAGTCCGTTGAGAAACACCAGGGCAATAGCTACAGGGGCGATGAACCTGATGATGAACCGGTAAAGTGAATAGTACCTCACCCGCAGAGTGCCGCCGTTGGAGAGCTCATCCTTTACAGACTGACCGGGGAAGAACCAGCCAAGAAATGCCACGATAAGCAGACCTCCGAGAGGCAACAGTATGTTTGCCGTGGTAAAGTTAAACAGATCGAAGATATTCAGGTTAAAGAGCTTGACATCCCTCATCACTCCCCATGACAATGAGGCAGATATCCCAAGGATGAACATCGATGCAGTTGCAATTATTATGGCAGTGCGCCTGCTCATGTTAAGCTGCTCCGAGAAATAGGCCACTATCACCTCCATCACTGAGATTGTTGACGTCAGTGCAGCAATGGCCAGAAGGAAGAAGAATGTAAAGGCGAAGATCATCCCCCCGCTAACCTGTTGAAAGATGCCAGGCAGGACAATGAATGTGAGCGCCTCACCTGACGCCGGGGATATTCCGAATGCGAATACAGCCGGGAATATTGCCAGTCCGGCGAGGACGGCAATGAAGAGGTCTAACATGGAAACCTGGACTGCAGTACTTGCCAGCTTGTTATCTGCGGGGATATAGGAGCCATATGTGATCAGGGTACCCATGCCAATACTGAGCGAGAAGAAGGCCTGGCCCAGCGCCATCAGAACGGTTGTGCCGGTAATCTTTGAAAAGTCAGGCCTGAAGAGAAACTCCACACCCTTGCCTGCCCCGGGAAGTGTCAGTGATTTGATGCACATAAGTACAAGCAGTATGAAGAGCAGGGGCATCAGCACCTTGGTCGACTTCTCGATGCCTTTCCGGACACCTCCCAGCACAATACCGGCTGTAGCCAGCAGAAAGATTGAGAACCACAATGCCGGCCGGAGAGATTCGCTTCTGAAAGAGTCAAACATAACCGACAGTTCGGCTGACGACTTACCCTGGATACCTCCTGCAAGGATCTGGTAAATATATTCCAGTGTCCATCCGGCCACGGCAGTATAGAAGGCCAGGATCATAAAGGCAGCCACTATGCCCATCGTCCCTACGAGGAACCAGGGCCGGCGCGAGGACAGCATACGGAATGCCCCTACAGGGTTGCGCCGGGTCCTCCTGCCGATCACCAACTCCGACATCATCACCGGAATGCCAATGGCAAAAATTATCACAAGGTATATTATCAGAAAGGCGCCGCCACCGTTCTCCCCAAGGATATAGGGGAACCTCCAGATGTTTCCCAGCCCGACGGCAGAACCGGCGGCTGCCATGATAACTCCCAACCTGCTGCCAAAGGAATCCCTTTTGGAAAAATCAAATCCGCTCATCTTCAATCCATATTAAAGTGCGATGCTTTTTAAAAGCCTAAAGGTGGCAAAAATCTTAAAAGCAGCAATACGTTGCTGTTAAAAAACAGCAATTCACTGACCTGTGCTGTCGAGCCTGGTATATAAACAGGCAGAGACGTAGCGGGCTACGTCTCTGCATCAGGGCTTAACAAACTATTGAGCTAGTATGATTCGCGTTCCGTGTAGTGAGTATGCAGAAGCTCATGGGCCTTGTGGCCGTTGGGTTTCTCAAGGAACTCCTGGTAGATTGCAGTTACCTCAGGGTTATCATGCGACTTTCTGAGATCCATATGCATATCCTCGGCATAGATGGCCTCCATACGCTTCTGCCTTATATCAGCATTGGTAGGTATGGGTTGGCCGCCACCGCCGAGACATCCTCCCGGGCAGGCCATGATCTCAATGAAGTGATATTGTGCCTTGCCCTGGCTGACCGCTTTGGCGATCTTGTTTGCGTTGACCAGTCCGTGTGCAATAGCCACCTTAAGTTCGACTCCCTCAAGGAACCTCCACTCTTCCATGGTTCCTTCTATCTTTATAGTAGCCTCCCTGACCCCTTCCATGCCACGTACCGGCATGATGTTGAGGTTCTTGAAAGGCACCGGCCTGCCGGTCACTATCTCGTAGGCAGTACGCAGTGCAGCTTCCATCACTCCGCCGGTGGCACCGAAGATAACCCCCGCACCCGTTGAGACACCCATGACAGAGTCATAATGGCCCTCCTCAAGGGTACGAAAATCAATACCTGCCTGCTTTATCATGACGGCGAGCTCACGGGTGGTGAGAACATAGTCGATGTCCTTGTACCCGCTGGATCTCATCTCCGGCCTGTCAGCCTCATATTTCTTGGCAGTACAGGGCATGATGGAGACAGAGACCACATTGGCAGGGTCGAGATTGCGCTTTTTGGCATAGAATGTCTTTGCCAGTGCCCCGAACATCTGCTGTGGCGATTTGCAGGTCGACAGATTCGGAAGCATATGCGGATACTTGTGCTCAATGAACTTGATCCATCCCGGTGAGCAGGAGGTGAACATCGGAAGGGCAAGAGTCTTGTCGCCTTCCACCAGCACCTTCTTCAGTCTGGTAAGGAGCTCTGTTCCTTCCTCAATGATGGTCAGGTCTGCCGTGAAATCGGTATCCAGCACCGAATCAAATCCCAGCTGCCGCAGGGCGGTAACCAGCTTGCCGGTAACCCTCTCACCAGGGTCATACCCGAGATCTTCACCAAGGGCAACACGGACTGCCGGAGCTGTCTGAACTACCACATGCTTGTCGTTATCATAGATGGCATCCCACACCTGGTCAATATAGGTCTTCTCCGTCAGGGCTCCTGTCGGGCAGCGGTTGACACACTGTCCGCAGTTGGTGCAGACGACGTGGCTCATGGGCCTGTCATGGAATGAGCTTATCTTCATCTCCGAACCCTTGTGGGAAACGGCTATGGCAGATACATGCTGAAGCTGGGCGCAGGTGCGCACGCAGCGCTGGCACCTGATGCACTTGCTGTCATCCTTGATGAAGGCCGGTGACGACCTGTCAATGACATAGTTATGGTCTTCCACCAGGTCCAGAAAGATGTGCTCGCCAAAAGAGTATTCGTTTGCCAGGGTCTGCAGTTCGCAGTTCTGGTTCTTGTAGCACTTGGTACAGTCTGCCCTGTGCTCTGACAGCAGCAGCTCAACAATATGCTTGCGGGCATTTCTGACCTTCAGGGAATTGGTCTGTATCTCCATACCCTCCGACACCGGTGTGGCACATGAGGCCACCAGCGTGCGGGCCCCCTTCTGCTCAACCACGCAGACACGGCAGTTACCTGCCACACATAGGTCCGGGTGATTACATAGTGTGGGTATGTTTATGCCAAGAGTTTTTGCAGCTGACAGGATAGTTGTACCCTCCGCCACTTTAACCTCATGCTCGTTTATCTTAAGTGTTACCATAATTATCAAATAGATAGGATTAGTAAATAATTTCTTCTCTGAAATTCTCAACGATCGACTTGAAGGCATTGCCTACCGACTGTCCGAGGCCGCACTTCGATGCCACCTTCATGGTATCCGCCAGCTTGACGAGCTCATTGAGGTATGTCGACTTAGCTTCTCCCTTCTTGACTTTTTCAATACCCTTGAACAGCTGCTGGCATCCAACGCGGCACGGGGTGCACTGGCCGCATGATTCCTCCGTAAAGAACTCAAGATAGTTGTGAAGTACGTTGTACATCGAGCGGGAGCTGTTGAAAAGCTTCATCGACCCGCCTGTGGGAACTCCTTCAAAGCCTATTATGGTATCGGCAAACTTCTTGCGTGGTACGCAGAAGCCCGATGCGCCTCCTACCTGAACCGCCTTGGTGTCTCCGTCACCGAATTCATTGACGAACTGCTGAACGGTCATCCCCAGCTCCAGCTCAAAAATGCCCGGAATGGGAGTATCTCCCGAGATGGAGAAAACCTTTGATCCTCGAGAGTCCTTGGTGCCAAGCTTGACATACTCAAGCGGCCCCTTCTCAATGATCATCATTGCAGTCACCAGCGTCTCAACATTATTGATTGAGGTGGGCTTGGAGAAGAGTCCTGATGTGGTCGGATAGGGCGGCTTGTTGCGAGGTTCACCCCTGCGGCCTTCTATTGATTCGAACAATGCGCTCTCCTCACCACAGATGTATGCGCCGCTGCCCATACGGTACTCGATGTTGAAGTCATAACCGATCTCGGCAATCATTTTGTGAAACTTATGAAGCTCAACAAAAAGCTGCGGCAACAGAAACCTGTACTCACCGCGGAGGTATATGAAACCTTTCCTTGCACCCATCGCCTTGCCGGCAATGGCCATCCCGGCATATACCTTGGGTGCCACCTTGTCAAGGATCTCACGGTCCTTGAAGGTACCGGGCTCTCCTTCGTCGGCGTTACAGACTATGTATTTATCCGGATCCTTCTCGGCAGCAGTGTATTTCCATTTCAATCCCGTGGGGAAACCAGCTCCGCCACGGCCTTTCAGACCCGATTCCAGAACCTGCTGAATAATCTCTTCACTTGTCATCTCGAAGGCTTTCTGCATAACCTTCCTGACATCTACGGTCTCAAATATGAGGTCTACTTTTGTCAGTCCTTTGTTTTTCATTTCGGTGCCTCCCTCTGTTTAGCGCATGTAACCTTTAATAACATCGATAACTGTCTCCGGAGTCAGATCAGTGTACGGCATGTCATTGATCAGAATCGCGGGAGCCTTGTGACACCATCCTATGCAGTTGGTCTCCAGCAATGTGAACATCTTGTCGGGCGTAGTCTCACCTACCCTGATCTTCAGCATATCCTCAATGGTGGCTATTATGTCATTCTTGCCCTTCATTGAGCAGGTAATGGTCTTGCAGACCCTGATGACATTCTTGCCACGCTCCTCCGTGTCCAGAAAGGTATAAAACGATGCTGTGCCGTAAACCTCTGCTGCAGAGATATCAAGTTCTGTTGCAACTGCCACCATGACATCGTCTGTCAGGTAGTTATGCTTCTTAACAATATCCTGAAGAATCGGCATGAGGCTCTCTCTCTTTCGGCCGTGTTTCTCTGCCAGATCCTTCACCAGGTTACCAGTTTGATACATATATTACGTTTTTAAGTGTGTTTGAAAAATCGGTTAGCTACTGATCTTAATTTCGGCTGTGAAACTAATAACAATAATCAACCAAAAACCTTACATAAATCATGTTTAAGAATATTTAAGGCTTCTGTAAAACTTATTGTCTCTGTAAATGGAGGAGGGTTGCAGTGCCTGTTCAGCCTGCGCGGAAGCTCTCCAGCTGAGAGGTGAGCCACCCGATCCATCTGTCGGTGCCCTCCCCACCGGTCGCTGAAGTTTTGATAATGGTGATGCCGGGATTCAGCGAGACTATATCAGATTCGAATGCGGCGACATTAAAATTGGTGTAGGGTATGAGGTCTGTCTTATTCAGGATAACCGCCCTGGCGCCTGTAAAGAGCATCGGATATTTTGCCGGCTTGTCATCACCTTCAGCCGTGCTGACAACAGCCAGCTTGAAGGTTTCGCCCAGGTCAAACTGCGAAGGACAGATCAGGTTGCCGACATTTTCCACGAAGAGGAGGTCGAGATTATCAAGAGCGAAATGTCCGAGGACCTTTGAGATGCTGTGCGAGTCGAGATGACACCCGCCCCCGGTGTTGATGCATACTATCGGGATGTTGTACTTCTGCAGGCGCCGGGCATCACGGTCGGTGGCAACATCACCCTCTATCACTCCTATCCTTGTCTTATCAGCCAAAGCTTCGCAGGTGCGCTCAAGCAATGTGGTCTTGCCTGCTCCGGGGGAACTGATGATGTTAACCATCATCACCTTTTTCTCCCTCAGGAGAGTACGAACCTCTTCAGCCTTATTCTGGTTCCTGTCCAGAATATCTTTCATGATCTTGATTTCCATCTCTATTCTCCTTCGATACTTTTAATGAACAACTCTTTGCCGTGTACTACATCTATGTCTAAGGAGCCGCATGCCATGCAGGCATGCAGATCATCATCAGGACTGTACCCGGTGCCGCACCTCCGGCACCGCATCTCGGCAGCTATAATTTCTATCTCCAGCCGCGCCGCCGAGGCGACACTGTCCATGGCAGCTATCCTGAAGGCTGCCTCAAGCAGATCAGGCACCACCTGCACGAACTGCCCGACGCTGATATTCACCCTCTCAACGACCCTGAGCCCTGCTTCGGCAGCATGGTATGACACCATTGCCGACAGCTCTTCTGCTATCTTAAGTTCGTGCATCTGCCTCCAGTCAGCATATTCTTGGCAACAGCAATCCTGACGGCATATCCAGGAACCGCCTTCCGCCGGTTAAACTATTAAGGACGACCCTTCCGCGGCGTTCAGCAGTTATTTCACCTATGACTGCCGATTCTCTCCCCAGGGGGTCGGAGCGCAGTATCTCAACTATCCTGTCAGCTGCCTCAGGGGCAGTAACGATTACCATCCTTCCCTCGCTGGCAAGGGTAAGCGGAGCGAAGCCCAGAATCTCACACAAACCCCTGACGGGTTCGGCTATCGGAACACTCTCTTCGTTGACTGTAATACCGCACCTGATCATGGAGGCAAGCTCGTTGAGCACCGCAGCCAGCCCGCCCCTGGTAAGATCGCGCATGAAATGAATCGCCTCCGGCTTCTCCAGTATCTTACCTGTCAACCTGTTGAGTGAGGCACAGTCGGAGATCAGCGGCTGGTCAAATGAGAGCTTTCTTCGCGATGCAAGTATGGCAACGGCATGGTCCCCCGGCGGCCCGCTGATAATCAGCCTGTCGCCTTCCTTCACCGATACACCGCTGCTGATATGCATATGCTCCCGGGGGATGATCCCTACTCCGGCAGTGTTGATGAATATCCTGTCGCACTGTCCCCTCTCCACCACCTTGGTGTCACCTGTTACTATCATTACGCCGGCAGCATCAGCCTCAGCAGCCATGGAGGCTACTATGGCGTCAAGCTCGCTGACTTCAAATCCCTCTTCAATGATGAATGCTGCCGAGAGAAACCTGGGTTCGGCACCTGATACGGCAAGATCGTTTACCGTACCGCACACCGCCAGTTTGCCGATGTCACCGCCAGGGAAGAAGAGCGGGTCGATTACAAACGAATCTGTGGTGAAGGCGATCATCCCCTCTCCTGCTGAGAGCAGCGCAGAGTCAGTCATCGGCCCCTCCATCCCGAACCGGGAGGCAAAATGGTTACGGATAAGATCCTGTGCCAGTCTTCCTCCGCTGCCTTGTCCCAGGGTTATCTTCTCACTCATCATGGCGGTATTTGAACCAGGAATTGCACGCACCCTCTTCCGATACCATGCAGGCCCCCTCCGGATGTTCAGGGGTGCATTGTGATGCATATAGAGCACATTCCGGAGGAGTCCTGACACCTCTCAGTATCTCTCCGCAAATACAGGCGCTGGCACGGATCGACTCAGGCAGGCTGACCGTAAAGGCAGCCCCGGCGTCAAAGCGCCGGTAGCGATCCCGCAGCCGGAGCCCCGACAAAGCTATATGCCCCAGGCCACGCCATTGCACGTCACAGGGCTCAAAGACTTCAGTCAGGTAAGCCTGTGCCCTCTGGTTTCCCTCGCGTGACACTGCTCTGGAATACTCTGTCTCTACCGACGGAGAAGAACTGTTAACCTGTCTGATAAGCATCAGCACTGACATGAGCAGATCAGCAGGTTCAAAGCCGGTTACCACGCAGGCGAGCCCGTACCTTTCCGGGATGAAGTCAAACGCTGATGCTCCCGTAATGACAGCCACATGACCCGGGCATATAAATCCGTCAATGCGGGTGCCGTCCTTCAGTATGGCCTCCATGGCCGGAGGCATCAGCTTGTGTGCGCTCAGAACATAGAAATTGTCTCTCCCCTCACTGTCAGCCTGCATGACCGTTACAGCAGTTCCCGGTGCCGTAGTCTCGAATCCGACTCCGGAAAAGACAATCTTCCTCCGCGGGTCAGACCGTGCCATCTGCAGAGCCTCATGCGCCGAAAGGACAACCCTCAGGTCAGCACCCTCAGCAACGGCGGCGGCAGGAGACAGAAGAGTACCCGGCACCCGCATGAGGTCACCGAAGAGGGCCACGGTGACATCCCTGAGTGATGCCAGGGCTATCAGCCTGTCTATGTAATCCGCAGAAGTGACACAGACCGGGCATCCCGGACCGGAAAGAAGCCTGACACGGTCAGGGAGCAGCGACGGTATTCCAAACCTGTGGATGGCAGAGGTGTGTCCTCCGCATACCTCCATAAAGGTGTAGTCGCGCGTGGCAGCCTCCGCAATCAGCCTTGCCAGGCTCTCCGTCTGACTCCTCTGCCTGAATTCATCAACAAACTTCATCGCCGTCACTCCCGTTGATTGCATCTTCCATCTCCTTCAGGAGACGCAGTGTCTCCATGGCTTCTTCCTCCTTCATCTTCTCTATGGCAAAACCTGCATGAAGAAGGACATAATCCCCGACCCTCACCCCTTCCACCATCTGCAGGCCTGCCTGGAATATGACTCCACCGACGGAGACCTGTCCCATGTCACCCTCAATGGAAATGATGCGTGCGGGAAGACTCAGACACATTTTTCCCTCCTTTCTGCAGCAACAAGCAGCTGCCCCAGTGAAACGCCACCATCGTTGGCAGGCACAAGGTGATTGGTATAAACCCTGAATTTGTTCATGCTTAAAAGATACAAAGATTTCTCAAGCAGATACCTGTTCTGAAAAACGCCTCCTGAAAGGACCACCCTTTTCAACCCGGTCTCCCTCCTGATCCTGATACACACATCCAGAATAATATGTGCCACGGTGTTGTGGAATCTGGCAGCAATGCCAGGGATATCAGGATGATCAATCTCATTCAGTATCTGTTCGAACATTGGCCCAAGGCTGACTGTCTCATTGAGGGAATAGGGATAATATTCATCTATATCTGAAGAGGCTGCCGATTCAAGGCGCATCGGGGCCTCTGAATCAAACGAACTCTCCGTGCAGAGCAGAAGGAGTGCCGAGACGGCATCGAAGATGCGGCCTGCGCCGCAGGTGAGAGGTGAGTTAATTCCGTTAACAAGCATCTGCCTCACCATCTCAAGCTTTCTACCGTCTACCAGCCTGAACAGCTTTAATGAGCTGAAGTCATAGTCGCTGCCGAAATAACGTAAGAGGCATGAGAGTGCCATGCGCCACGGCTCATCTGCAGCAATGTCGCCACCGGGCATCATGAAATAATCAAAGTGAGTGTATCTCTCAAAATCCGCGGGAGTAACAATCATGAACTCACTCCCCCATATATTTCCGTCAGTGCCGTAACCGGTGCCATCCATGATTACTCCTATCACCTTCCCGATAAGCCTGTGCTCAGCCATCACAGATGCCGCATGGGCATGATGGTGCTGAACCCTCAACAGAGGCACTCCCCGCTGTTCAGCCATCTCCTCCGCAAACCTTCCGGAGAGATAATCAGGGTGCATATCGCACGCAACATGAGACGGCGTGAACCTGAATAGTGAAGTGAACAGCCCCAGTGACCCGAGATAGAAGTCGTATGTGGGAAGATTCGTGAGATCACCTATATACTGACTCATAAATGCCTGCCGACCTCTTCCGATGCAGAAACTGTTCTTCTGTTCAGCCCCTGCCGCGAAAATGCCCTCGGCAGAGCGGGTCAGATCAACAGGCTCCGGAGCATAGCCCCTTGACCTCCTTATCAGACTGATATTTCCGTTGATAACTCTGACCACGGAATCATCAGCCCTGTTGTATATCTCTCTGTTGTAACTCACAATGCATCCTGTGACGGGCATAAGATCACTTTCAGCCTGCCTGTCAAGAGTAATTATGGGTTCATGGCTGAGGTTGCCACTGGTGAGCACCAGGGCAGGGGTTGTGATGAGCCGGAACAGCATGTAATGAACAGGCATGTGGGGCAGCATCGCTCCTGTTGTATTCAGTCCGCTGCTCACCGACGGTGCCAGGGGCCTCTTCTGCTGCAATATGACAACAGGCCTCCTCCACGACTCCAGCATCGCCTTCTCCCGGGCCTCAACATGGCAGTACTCATTGACGGAATGCATATCCCTGAACATCACTGCAAAGGGTTTACTGTCACGCTGCTTTCGCTGCCTGAGGCCTGCAACGGCTGCCTCGTTCAGTGCATCACACATGAGATTGTAGCCTCCTGTCGATTTAATGGCGACGCTGTCCCCTGAAGCCAGCCGGAGGGCTATCTCCTGCAAAATCTCTTTTAATGAGGTGATGACAAGATCACCTGCCTTCAGCGTATATACCGGCCCGCAACTGTTGCAGGCCACAGGCTGGGCATGAAACCTGCGGTCTGAAATGTCTCCGTACTCGGCAGCACACCGCTGACACATCTCAAAGTGAGCCATGGTTGTATTGATCCTGTCATACGGCAACGCTTTGATGATGGTAAAGCGGGGACCGCAATTGGTGCAATTGATGAAAGGATAACCTGTCCGTCCGGGATCGGTTTCCAGGTCATCAAGGCACTCCCGGCATACCGCTATGTCAGGACTGACCTCGGTGATGGCCTCATCTGCATCGAGGCTGGGCCTTATGCTGAAGCCTGAAAAACCTGATGTCATGGTTTTCCTGAGCTGTACTGACCTGACAACGGCCGCTGGAGGGGCAAGGTCCCGAATGTCCCGGGCGAACCTGTCAGCCCTGTCCCGGTCACACTCTATCACCACAGTGACACCCCCGGTCCGGTTCACCACCTCGCCCGTGAGATTGTGCTTCATGGCAAGCCTGCGGATGAAAGGACGAAATCCCACACCCTGCACCAACCCCGTGACCAATATCTCGTAACCCGTTTCTATGATAGCTACAAAAATAATGACTGCTCATCCTTCATACGTCGTACAGAGAGGATTACACTCTCTATCTCATCACTCAGGTTGACATTGTTGACAACCACGTATTGAGGCACCTTAAGCAACACGGGAGAGAAATTCACTATACCCCTTACCCCAAGGTTTACAAGGTCGTCGCATACCTCCTGTGCCGAAATCTCCGGTACGGCAATGATTGCCACGGTGACACCGAACCGCTCAGTGATCTCCTCAAGACGCTCCATGGGATAGACGTGAATGTCACTCCTGCTCTTATGCTTGTAGGGATCTATGTCAAAGGTGGCAACTATATTTATCCCACGCCCGGCAAACCTCTCATACCGCGAAAGAGCCTGACCGAGATTACCCATGCCCACCACCACTACATTGCTTTCCCTGTCGCGGCTGAAGATAACCTCAATCTCCCTGACAAGTGACTCAGTAAGATAACCGCCCCTCCTGTTACCCTTAATTCCATATTCTGAAAAATCCTTCCTCACCTGCTCGGGAGTTACCCCTGCCTTACCTGCAAGAGTATACGAATATACCCGGGTTACCCCCATTGCGCTTAGCCTCATCAGTAACCCATGATAGAGCAATATCCTCCTCAGACTGTTTCTGACACTGTATTTTGTGAATTGTTTCACAATAGATCGGCTTCATACAAATGTCTTATGCAAGTTAAACTAACTTTTTCAAACAGCATATAAAAAATATTTAATTGATTATGAGTATTTTATTGGCAATAAGCTCTATTCTGCCATTAATCAGGCAAAAAAAACTTGACTTGAGTTTATTGCACACCTAACTTTATTATGTGAATCTTCTCACATAAAATGTACTACACAGGTATAAGCAAAGAAGATTGGCATTGTTCACTGGAAAAACTGCTCAACACTTATGACATTTTTGTTCCGGTGAAAGATGAGTTCAGCCTCGACTATGAGCCGTTCAGGCCGGATCAGGCGGAAAAAATAGCATACAACACCCCCAAGCCTGCCACTCCGCTGAAGAATTTCTTTCTCCCTGTCAGGGAGAATGTGACTTCTGCAAGAGCTGGCAGCAAGCCCGTGATCATCATCGGAGTGCCCAACTGTGACATTGAAGCGCTGCTACTGCTTGACGAGATATACCTTGATGAGGTTTTTGCCGATCCCTGGTACCGGAGCAGGAGGAACAACACCATACTGGTGGCGTCAGACTGCTATACGGTGAATGATCACTGCCACTGCCTCTCCTATGGAGTAAAGCCCTGGTCCATGGCCCATGCTGATATGGCCATCCTCGCCGAGGGAGACCATCTCTTCCTGAGGGTAATGTCGGAGAAGGGAAAGGAGATTGCAGAGCAGCTCTCAGGGAAATACGATGTGGACGATGCTGCTGCTATCTCTTATGAGGAGAAGAGGCACAGTGAGACCGAAGAGCTTCTCACCGCCCTTAATGCAGGTCTCCCTGATTACATAACTACCGGTGAGATCATACAGAAGGCTGGTGATGAGGTCTGGAAAAAATATGCAGCAAAGTGCGTCTCCTGCGGTGCCTGTACGACAATCTGTCCCACATGCAGCTGCTTTCTGCTGATTGACAAGCCCGATTTTGAAAAGGTGAAGCAGATGGATGCCTGCCAGTACCCCGGGTTTGAAAGGGTAGCCGGAGGGGAGGATGCTCTCTTTGAACTTCACCGGCGCTTCAGAAACAGGTATATGTGCAAGTACGTCTGGAGACCTCGGAAATTCAACTCCCTGGCATGCACCGGCTGCGGCAGGTGCATCGAAGCATGCATCGGAAAGATCAACAAGAACGAACTGTTCATGGAACTCACCTGAAAACCGTTATGGACAGCCACACCTATAATATATATAAGCCCCTGCGGGCGACACTTGATGAGGTGATAGAAGAATCACCCCTCATCAGGACCTTCGTCCTCATCCCCGATGAAGAGTTCGTTTTCAAAACGGGCCAGTTCATCGAGCTCTCCGTTGACGGTGTGGGTGAGGCCCCCTTTACCCCTTCATCATCACCCCTGGTGACTGACAGGCTCGAGGTCACCGTGATGAATACAGGCTATGTGACCGGCATCATGCATGAGCTTAAGCCGGGAGCCGTAATGGGTATCAGGGGCCCTTACGGACGAGGTTATCCTGTCAGTGAATTTGAGGGAAAAGAGGTGCTGATCCTCGGCGGAGGTTGCGGCCTTGCTCCCATACGGTCGCTGCTCTTTACTCTCGAACACATGAAGGATGACCTCGAGAAGGTGATACTCTGCTATGGATCAAAAACGCCTGCCGACTGTATCTATAAGCCGCTGTTCAGCAGGCTTAACAGTATAGACAAGTTTGAAGCTTACCGCACGGTGGATATAACCGATGACGACTGGGACGGGCCGGTTGGAGTCGCAACCATACTGCTCGACGAAGTCAGGGTCACGGTAGACAACTCGGTGGCCGTGGTCTGCGGCCCCCCGATCATGATGAAATTCGGGACTATAAGGCTTCTGGAGATGGGTTACCGCGATGAGCAGATCTACCTCTCAATGGAAAAAAACATGTCGTGTGGCCTTGGCAAGTGCGGACACTGCATGATGGGTGAATTTTTCGTCTGCAAGGATGGCCCTGTCTTTACCTACAACGAAATAAAACATAATCCTGAAGTCTGGACATAACACGCAACAGGCATGATGGTGTTAATAGACATGATAAAACTGAGGGCTGCCATGACGGAGAACCCCTCTCTCATGCTGCCTGAGGCTCTCTGCTATAGCTCAGCCAACACCAATGGGCTCAAGACCATACGTGAGCTGGCCACCTTCCGGTTCACATGCCGCAGGTGCGAAGATGCCCCGTGTATTGCCGTATGCCCTGCCGATGCCCTGGAAAAGGATGATGAGGGAGTGATCATGCGCCATACAAACCTCTGCGTCTCATGCAAGTCATGCGTCACTATCTGTCCATTCGGCACAATGATGACCGATTTCTTCAGACATCACCGCAATAAGGATCTTCTGTATGATCTGTGTGATCATGAAGAGGCCCGTAAGTTTGTTGAAGCATGCCCGCCGGGAACGGCGATGCTCACTGACAGGAAGGAAAATCCTGAAGAGCATATCTACAAGCTCAATGAGAAGGTGCTCATCAGGGAATACAAATATGTAACTGAAAAAGAGTAACGAGCAGGACTATGGCGGTATATCTCTTCTATTTCCTTATCTTCCCGGGATTGCTCTTCATGGCGGTTGCGGGGGCATTACTCTCATGGTATGACAGGAAGATCACCGCCAGGGTTCAGTTCCGCAAAGGCCCCCCCCTGCTTCAGCCTTTCTATGACTTCTTTAAGCTGCTGCTTGTCAAGGAGACTATCCTCCCGCAGCACGGCTCCCGCTCCCTCTTTCTGCTTGCACCGCTGTTTGGAGTATTCGGGGCAGCGATGGCCGGCCTCTTTATCCTCCTTCCGCTCTTTGGCATAGAGACCGGATTCAGGGGCGACATAATCGTCATTTTCTACCTGCTTACCCTCCCCTCCTTCTCTTATATTCTCGGCTCCCTGGCCTCGGGAAATCCCCTGGCAGCAGTGGGGGCCTCACGCGAGATGAAGCTGATAATCAGTTATGAGCTCACCTTCATGCTCGTGGTAGCGGCAGTGATAATGAAGAGCGGGCAGCAGTTCGACATGAACAGCATCATTGAGACACAGCAGACTGGCAGACCGTTTATCGGAAGCATCTCCGGCGTGCTTCTCTTTGTTGCAGGTGTGTTCTGCATACAGGCCAAACTGGCACTGGTGCCGTTTGACATGTCCGAGGCCGAGACCGAGCTTGCCTCAGGCATTTATATAGAATATTCCGGTCCCCCCTATGCGATGATAAAACTGGCAAAGTACATCATGTTCTTCATATTGCCGGCTTTCCTCGTCGCCATACTCATGAACGGCATGAACCCGGGCATAAACATCGTCTGGTTCATCCTTAAGATCCTCGGAGTGGTGCTTCTTCTAACCCTTATAAGAAATACCAACCCGAGACTGAAGATAAAGCAGGCATCCGGCTTCTTTCTTATCTGGATGAACCTGCTTGTTGTCATTGCCATTGTGCTGATTGCATTCGGATTATAAAAACGCAGACCGTGGGCTTCAAGGATCATTGTTTCAGGAAATCACTCTGGGTCTTTCATTTCGGGGGAGCATCATGCAACAACTGTGATATCGAGATCCTTGACTGCCTGACCCCGAGGCATGACCTTGAACGCTTTGGCATTTTGCTGGTTGGAAGCATCAGGCACGCCGATGTGCTACTGGTCAACGGCTCTATCAACCGCCGCGACAGGGACCGGCTGCTGGAACTCTACAGGCAGGCACCCAAACCGATCCTCGTTGTGGCCATCGGCGCCTGCGGATGCACCGGAGGGATATTTGCCGAAGGCAACACCTTTGCCGGACCCGTCGACAAAATCATCCCGGTAGACGCATACATCCCGGGATGCCCCCCGAAGCCCGAGGCAATAATTTCAGGAATAGTAAAACTGGCAGGGAAAAAATAGCGATACAGGCATGGATACAGAGGCAGCCATTAATAAACTGACAGGTAAATTCAGCGATGAAATTGCCGGAGTGACCCTCCGGAAGGGTAAACGCGCAATCGTCACCATCAGGCCCACGTCCCTCATAACCCTGTCCGAATACCTCTTTAAAAGCGAAGGCTTCAGGTTTATCATTGCTTCAGCCATGCATACCAGGCTTGGCTTTGAGATTTACTACCACTTCAGCCTCGATGCTGACGGAATAATACTCAGCCTCCATGTCATTCTTGACAAAGAGAAACCACATATTGAATCTCTCTCCAACATGTTCAGTGCATCGAACTGGATAGAGAGAGAGATGCATGAACTCTTCGGCATTGACTTCCTCCACCATCCCAACCAGGAGAAACTGCTCTCCGAGGGCAACTGGGCTGAGGGTGTCTACCCATACCGAAAAGAGTTCAAATAACACCCTGACAACCATGAGCAGAAAAACACTCATACCGATAGGACCCTACCACCCGCTCCAGGAAGAGCCTGAACTCTTCAAGCTCTACTGCGACGGGGAGATAGTCAGGGACATCAAGTGGGAGACCGGCTACAACCACCGCGGCATAGAGAAACTGAGTGAATCAAAGAGCTACGACCAGGTCTTCTTCCTTGTTGAACGTATCTGCGGCATCTGCTCCACATCACACCCCTTTGCCTTCGCCAACGCCGTGGAAGAGATAGTCGGGGTCGAGATCACTGACAGAACCAGGTACATCAGGTCTGTCATCGGGGAGCTTGAACGAATCCACAGCCACCTGCTCTGGCTGGGTCTGGCAGGTCATTTCCTGGGATACAACACCCTCTTCATGTGGGCATGGAAATACCGTGAGCCCATACTTGACCTCTTCGAGATGATAACAGGCAACAGGAACAGCTATGCTATGTTCAAGGTCGGGGGCGTGCGACGCGACATTGAGAAAAGCAAGATACCGTCTATCAGGAGGGAGATGGGCATCATACGCAAGAAGCTTGACCTCCTCACCGGAGCGGTTATGGATGACCCTGTCATACATGCCAGAACCAAAGGCGTGGGGATCCTGACACGGCAGGACATAATCGATTACGCTGCCGTGGGGCCCACTGCCAGGGCATCAGGTGTTGACATCGATGTGCGCAGGGATGACCCCTATGCCGCATACCCGCTTGTCAACTGGAAGGTGATAACAGCCGAGGCCGGGGATGTCTTTGCCAAGATTGAGGTGAGGCTTCTTGAGATGTACGAGTCGGCCTCAATTATTGAACAGTGTCTCGATGCACTCGAAAAACTGGAAGAGGGCAATATTGCGCTGAAGATAAATGAGATACCCGCCGGGATAGGAACCGGGCGGGCTGAAGCGCCCAGGGGAGAGGTATTTCACTTCGTCGTATCCGACGGCTCCAACTCGCCGGCAAGGCATAAGATTCGGGCCCCGAGCTATGTCAACATAGCAACGTTTAAAAAATCATGCATCGGACAGACTATCGCCGATGCCACTATCTCTCTCGCGGCAGTTGATCCGTGCTACTGCTGCACCGAGAGAATGGCAGCAGCCTATGACAGCTCTTCAGGGGAGAAAATCCTCAATGCCAATGAGCTCATTGAGATTTCAATGAAGAGAACAAAAGAATTAAGGAAATCAGAAGCCGGCCATGAATGAGCCTCTTGTTACATTAGCTGAACCATCTGTATGCTGGATGCTCCAGATGCTGATAATGATACCTCTGGCTGCAGGGCTACTGCTTTTCCTGTTCCCTGAAAGGTTCCGGATGGCCAAAGGCATACTGGCTATGGCTGTGACCCTGTACGCGGGTTACCTCTCTCTCGGCCTTTACACCTCTGCCAAACAGATGATCATGCAGGGAGAAACAGTCAGACAGCGCTGCCTGACCTTCTTTGACTTCGACCTCCTGCAAAAGGCCGGTGAATACCTTACATTCACCATTGACGGCCTCAGTAAGCTGATCATCCTGTTTGTCAGCATCCTGGCCATACTGATACTGTTATATACAATTGTGTATAACAAGACCGCAAAGGTGCCCGGATACTACCAGTGGTTCCTTATCACCCTGGGCTGCACTTACGGTGCCGTGCTCTCTGATAACCTGATCCTCTTCATAATGTTCTGGGGCATCCTCAGCATCACTCTTTACAAGCTGATACCAGGGAGGGATGAGGAGAGCTCTGCTGCCGCCAAGAAGACCATGATACTTATCGGGGCATCAGACACCATCATGCTTCTGGGCATCGCTCTCCTCTGGAGACTCACTGACACCCTGAGCATCAACGGCATATCACTGGAGACCAATAACATTCTCACTGTCACGGCCTTCCTTGCCCTGCTTGTCGGCAGCTTCACCAAGGCCGGCGCCTTCCCGTTCCATTCATGGGTGCCTGATTACGCCACCAACGCCCCGGCATCCTCTTCAGCCCTGCTGCCCGCCTCACTTGACAAGCTCCTGGGTATTTACTTCCTGGCCAGGATCACAAGCGACCTGTTCATAATGACCCAGGGGATCAAACTTACAATGCTGATCATCGGTGTGATAACAATCATCACAGCTGTACTGATGGCATTGATGCAGCACGACTATAAACGGCTGCTTGGTTATCACGCCGTTTCGCAGGTGGGTTACATGATAGTCGGTTTTGGCATCGGGTCGCTTGTGGGAATAGCTGCGGGACTCTTCCATATGATTAACAACGCACTTTACAAGAGTGGCCTCTTCATGGCTGCCGGTGCAGTGGAGCAACAAACGGGAAAGAGTGACATCAGTGACCTGGGAGGACTCTCCGGGCCTATGCCCGTGACCTTCGTCGCCTCCCTGATCTTCGCCATGTCAATCTCAGGCATCCCTCCATTCAACGGCTTTGCCTCGAAGTGGATGATATACCAGGGAATAATTGATTTCGGAGCAGGTGAAGGGATAGCCTCAAGCCTCTGGATGGTGTGGCTCGGACTGGCAGTGCTTGGATCAGCACTGACGCTGGCCAGCTTCATAAAATTCATCGGTGGGATCTTCCTCGGAAGAAGAGAACCCTGGCTCGATAAAATCAGGGAGGTGCCCTTCCTGATGTGGGCCCCGATGGCAATACTGGCACTTCTGTGCGTCCTCTTCGGCGTCTTCGCCACAGAAGTCGTAATCCCACGGCTATTCACCCCCGTGGTAGGTGCTTTCACCTTCAGCGGACTATGGAGTTCATCCTTCGTCTCCCTGCTCGTCCTGATATCAATTATCCTTGGACTGCTCATCTACCTTGCTACCGGGAGGAAGAAATTCAGGACAGAAGAGAGCTTTATAGGCGGTGAAATGATGGAAAAGCTCGGAGCTTCATACCCTGCTCCCGAGTTCTACAAGACCTTTACCGAGTTCGGTCTTTTCTCAAAAATCTATAAAAAAGCCGAAGAGAAGGCCTTTGACATCTATGACCTCTCAAAAGTAGCTGTGCTCTGGCTCAGCGGAAGGTTGAGCAGTGCTCATACCGGCGTGCTTTCCCGATATGTCATCTGGGTATGCGCCGGACTGATAATCATGTTGCTGATAATTATCTGACACAAATAAACTATGGAACTGGCAATATCGGTAATAATAATTTTCATGATACTGGGTGCAATCTACGCTATCCATGCCAGCGATATTCTTTCAGCAGTGATAGCAGGGGGCATAGTGGGCTACAGCCTCGTAATCTGTTTCCTCCTCCTGAAGGCGCCTGACCTGGCAATAGTGCAGATAGTGGTGGAGACCATCACACTGATTATAATGGTGGCGGTGGTGCTTGACAGCTCGCGCACAGAGGCTTACGGCAAGTTTGACTCCCAGGCCTGGGTCACCGCAGCTACAGCTGTAGTGATACTGGCGATCCTGTTCTGGTTCCTGAAAGAGGCTTCAGCGCCCCTTGCCCCCTTCGGTGAGAATACAATGAGGATGGCTGATGCCTATGTAAACGGAGCCGTCGATAAAACCGGAAGTGTCAACCTTGTTACCGGCGTGCTCTTTGACTTCAGGGGATACGATACCCTCGGCGAGGCAACGGTGCTGGTCACCGCAGTGCTCGGTGTGCTGACGATTCTCAGGATAAGAGGCAGGAAATGAATGAATTAAGAATTAAGAATTAAGAATTGGAAGACGAGAGACGTGAGTTGAGAGTTGAGAGTTGAGAGTTGAAAATTAAGAATTAAGAATTGGAAGACGAGAGACGTGAGTTGAGAGTTGAGAATTAAGAATTAAGAATTGGAAGACGAGAGACGTGAGTTGAGAGTTGAGAATTAAGAATTGAGAATTGAGCTTTATGAAAGGAATGACAGTCATAGTAAAGAAGACGACGCAGCTGATAGCCGGGATTGTTTTTCTCTACGGCATCTATATCATACTGCACGGTCATCTTAGCCCCGGTGGCGGGTTCGCCGGAGGTGTTATCGTAGCAGGGTCGTTCATCCTTCTGATCCTGGCGTATGGAAGTGATTTTCTGAACCTGGTGAAGGAGGAGAGAGGGTCAACGACGTATGAAAACCTCGCCATTCTTGTCTTCCTTTTCCTTGCGCTTACAGGAATGGTTGCAGGTGCAGGGATCTTCTTCGCCAACTGGCTGCCCCATGGCACCCCCGGCGAGCTTGTCAGTGCAGGCTTCCTCCCGCTTTACAACATATTCGTAGGGATCGAGGTCGCCGCTTCAATACTTACAATCTTCCTGGCTCTGATAATCTTTAAAGAGGAGGTGCTGAAATGACAGTCTATTGGCTTTGCTTTATACTGTTCCTGGTCGGACTGTACGGAGTGATCACCAGGAGAAACCTGATCAAGATAGCGATATCGCTCTCCATCATGGAGTTCAGCTGCTTTCTCTTCCTGGCCCTGATCGGCTATACTGAGGGAGGAGTCGCCCCTATCGTTGATACCGCTGACCCGGTAAAGACATATGTTGACCCGTTGCCACAGGCAATGGTGCTGACGGCAATTGTGATCGGACTGGCCACGACGGCCATGCTGATGGCTGTTATCATCCGGATATACAGAAAATACGGGACCTTTGACATAAGAGAGATAAAAAACTTAAGAGGGTAAATGATGAATCCGCTGATACCGCTTTTCGTAGCAGTACCTCTTGCCGGTGCTTTCCTGACAATGATACTGAGCAGGTTCATTACAGCTATCCCCAGGTATATGGCGCTGGCCGTGCTGCTCTTCCTGACCTTCATCAGCTTCTGGTCACTGATCACGGGCGGGGATGGATCATCAGTGTATACCCTGGGAGGATGGGAGCCCGTGGAGGGTGTTCCCATAGGACTGTACCTTATCCATGACGGTTTCTCGGCACTGCTGCTCTGTCTCATAAGCCTCGTCGGTCTCATGTCAGTCACCTACTCGGTCTCCTACATGGCAAGGTACACCTCCGAAAACTACTTCTACTCCCTCTTCTGCCTGATGATAGCAGGTATGAACGGAGTGGTGCTCAGCGGAGACATCTTCAACATCTACGTATTCCTGGAGTTATCGGCAATCTCATCATATGCACTTGTTGCCTTCGGGGTTGAGAAGAATGAACTTGAGGCCACACTGAAATACCAGGTACTGGGGGTCGTCGCCTCATTAATGATACTCTTTGCCATAGGATTTATCTACTGGAGTGCAAGGACACTTAATATTGCAGATATCAGGACCGTCTTCAGTGCTGGTTACGACAACAGTTATTACCTGCTGATACAGATATTGCTTCTCACCGGTTTTGGTCTCAAGGCTGCCATGATACCATTCCACGCGTGGCTGCCCGATGCCCACTCATCGGCACCCTCTCCCATCTCGGCCATGCTCTCAGGGGTGCTTATAAAGGCGGTAGGCATCTATGTGATCATTCGCCTCTTCTTTAATATGTTCGAGGTTACAGAGGGCATGTCAATAGTTATCACCACCCTTGGCGCTCTCTCAATGGTTGTCGGAGTCTTCCTGGCTATCGGCCAGTGGGACATCAAGCGGCTGCTGGCATATCACAGCATCAGCCAGATGGGTTATGTCGTCATGTCGGTGGGAATAGGAATGATACTCATGGCCAGAGGCATCCGTAGCGAGGTAGCCGCCCTCGCCATCACCGGGGGCATCTTTCATATGCTTAACCATGCTGCCTTCAAGGGATTGCTCTTCCTCAACGCCGGGGCCATAGAGTATTCAGTCGGCACCCGTGACCTCAGGGAGATGGGCGGACTGGCAAAGGGCATGCCGGTAACCTCCGCCACTTCGCTGGCCGCCTCACTCTCAATATCCGGCATACCACCCTTCAACGGCTTCTTCAGCAAACTGATAATTATAGTAGCAGCAGTGATGGGCCGCTTTTATTTCCTGGCTCTCCTTGCGGTCGTAGTCAGTATCATTACACTGGCCTCTTTCATGAAGTTCCAGCGCTATGCCTTCCACAATGTTGAGCCGGGAAAGATCAGGAACGACATAAAAGAGGTGCCTGCGCCCATGTTGCTGAGCATGATCACCCTGGCTGTCATCTGCCTCCTGCTCAGCCTGCTGGCACTGCCCGGCCTCCGCGAGACGGTGCTCTCACCAGCAACGGACATTCTGATGGACCAATTCAAATATTCCTCACAGATAACAGGCATGTGATATGAGATACGTGACAGTTTTTATATTATCCATGATCTTCTGGCTCCTGATCACCTTCAGGTTCACGGTGTCGAATATTGTTGCAGGAGCTGCTGCCGCAGCACTAACGTCAGCCATCTTCGGCAGGTACTACTTCCATAATGTGGGTAAATTCCTCCAGCCAAAGCGCTGGTTCTGGTTCCTGGTCTACCTTGTAACATTCATCTGGGAATGTATTAAGGCCAACTTCGATGTAGCATACCGTGTGCTCCATCCGGCTATGCCTATCAGACCGGGAATAGTGAAGGTGAAGACCACCCTGCGGTCCGACTTCGCCCGGACATTGCTTGCCAATTCGATAACTATGACACCGGGGACGATCACCGTTGACATTATTGGCGATGAGATGTATATCCACTGGATCTTTATCCGGTCTGAAGACCCGGCGGTATATTCCAGGATGGTGACCGGGAGATTTGAAGAGTACATTAAAAAATTTGCGGAATGACCTCTTTCCTGAATATATTGCTGTATATACAGATTGCACTGTGCGCAGCCTGCCTCTACCGGATTGTCAGGGGGCCTACCATTCCCGACCGGATGGTAGGCATAGACATCTTCGGGATACTGGTGGTGGGAATCTGCGGAATCATATCGGTGCTGACAGACAAGGCCTTTATCCTCGATATCGGCATTGCCTGGGTAATATTGAGTTTTATTGGAACCCTTACGCTGGCAAAATACCTCAGCGGCAAAAAACTGAACGAGTGATATGGCAGCTTTAATCTTAATATCGGTAGGAGTCCTCTTTAATTTCTTCGGGTGTCTTGGCCTCCTGAGGCTGCCGGACATGTACAACAGGCTGCAGGCAGCGACAAAGTGCGTGACGCTGGGATGCTGCAGCATCCTCCTCGGTGTCATGTTTCACTTCGGTCTCGGCAGTGCCGGCTTCCGAGCCCTGGTGGCCATCCCGGTACTCTTCTTTACAGCCACCGTGGCAGCTCATGCCCTGGTCAGGGGCGCATACAATTTCGGAACGAAAATGGACAAAAGGAGTGTGAAAGATGATTATAGTGAGATAGTAAAATGAAACTTGCATGAGCTAAAGCTTACAAAAGGATTTGATTATTATTTTTCATGCAAGTTCCATTCGACCAATAAAATAAATTTTTCAGATACGAATGAACTACCCTAAACTGAGAGAGCTGAAAGAGGCAGTGACATCACTGGTCACACCGGCATATACCTCAAAATTTCCGGTCGGGGGCCATGTGCCCTTCAAGGATTTTCGGGGTAAGCCTGTTGTTGATGATGCCAACTGCGTGGGATGTGAGACATGTGCCAATGTATGCCCCCCGCTGGCGATCACCTTCACTGACGACAGGGAGAAGAAGATCCGCACCATCAGGCGTGATTACGGCAAATGCATCTTCTGCGGCCAGTGCCAGGAGCATTGCATCACCGGCAAGGGGGTGAAACTCTCCGACACCATCTACGATATGGCTACCTTCGACAGGTCGGCCGTCGTGGAGTACCAGGAAAAAGAACTGCTGGTGTGCGAGAACTGTGGCGCCATAATAACCACAGTCGAGCACCTCAGTTATATGCACCGCAAGCTCGGACCAAAAGCCTTTGCATCAATACTCAACCTCAACATACTGAACCGTAAGCTGAAACTGGCTGAGGGACAGGATCTCTCGGCAGAGATCGACGAGACACTTCAGAGAAAGGATATGTTCAATGTCATCTGCCCTAACTGCCTGCGGCAGGTAACCGTCAAGTATCTCTTCAGAGGTGCCTGAGAACCTGACAAACCTTCTTTCGGATAAAAACCGGAAAATCCTCTTCGTCGGCATAGGAAACATCCTGCGACAAGATGACGGGGCAGGTGTATATGTCAGCACACACATAAACGAATCGGAAAACATCAAAGTGCTGACACCGGAAGTCAGCATCGAGAACTATATCGGGAAAATCAACTCCATTGATCATGACACTCTCGTGCTGATCGACTGTGCAGACATTAAAAAGCTGCCCGGAACCTGGGAGCTGATATCTGTGGAACAGATAAGTGACCTTACCTTCAATACCCATAACATCTCACTTAGACGACTCTCTGAATTCTTTAAAAATGAGATGCTGATACTCGTAATTCAGCCGGAAACTGTTGCTTTCGGCGAAAATTTATCATATATTGTACATGAAGCTTGTAACAAAATTGTCGGACTGATTAACAAAAAGGAGGTATAAAATGGCAGTTGAATATTTATGCAAGGCCTGCAGAGGACACCTTAAGGTCAAATCATCAATAGTGCTCTCTGCCACCAAGATTAACAGTTCATCGAGAGGGCTTGTCTTCCTGAACCCCGAGCTGGGAAACTACACGAAAACGACCCACCCGTCGTTTGAACTTGAGAAGGGTTCCGAGTACCTGATAAACTGTCCTATCTGCCACTCCCAGCTCAACAGCATGAAGTATCCTCACCTGGTAAGGATCATCATGGTTGATGAGAACGGAAAGGAGTTTGACATCTATTTCTCGGGTATCGTCGGGGAAAACTGCACCTACAAGATCAGTGAGACCGGGGTGGAAAAGAGCGGTCCCGATGCAAATCTCTACGACAAATACTTCGATGTCCCCAGGGAGGACAGGAAGTATCTTTGATAGGGAGTAGGCAATAGGCAGTAGTCCAGTCAGCAGTTGACAGTTTGGGGCTCCGACAACGGAGGAGACTCAATCCCGACCACGAAGTGCGTCGGGACGGCAGTCAATATGCCGTAGAGCCTGCCGCGATAGCCGTATGGCATATCGGGGCATTCAAGTATTGTACGCAGGCCGTAGAGTCTGCCCCAACAGCCGGAAGACGCACCGGGGCATTAAGGTATTGTAGCATATGCCGTAGGCATTCAGGTATTGTAGACGGCAGGTTATCTATCCCCCACCCTTCATTGTGCCGCGGCGTATCTCTCATTTTGTAACCCATTCTTCTCGCTGTTTCCTATATTTTTGGTTAATTTTAACCGGCATAATGCATTAACCAATTACAGGACGGATGAAAACAAACATTGAACTCAGGTATGCCGCCCATCCTGAAGATGTGAAAAACTGGGGTACGGAGCAGCTCCGGAAAGAGCATCTTGTCGGCAACCTCTTTGAAGAGAATACCGTTAACATGGTCTATTCACTCTATGACCGCATGGTGGCGGGGGGGGCAATGCCGGCAGGTGAAGCCCTGAGGCTCGAACCGGTGGATGAGGTCAAGTCAGAATGGTTCCTTCACAGACGCGAGCTGGGCATCTTCAACGTAGGAGGCGACGGGAGGGTGGCAGCCGGAGACAAAACATACGCACTTGGCTACAAAGAGGCTCTCTACCTCGGCAGCGGCGACAGGGAGGTAATCTTTGAAAGCGCTGACCCCGCCAGGCCCGCTCTCTTCTACTTCAACTCCGCCCCGGCCCATCGCAACTACCCCGACAGAAAAGTGACAAAAGCGGATTGCATAACCGCAGAAATGGGTTCCATGGAGGCTGCCAACCACAGGGTGATAAACAAGATGATCGTCAGGGAGGTGCTTGAGACTTGCCAGTTGCAGATGGGAATGACTGAACTGATGACCGGCAGCGTATGGAACACCATGCCACCCCACACCCATGGCCGGCGTATGGAGGTATATTTCTACTTCGAGGTGCCTGAAGGAGGGTCCGTATGCCACTTTATGGGAGAACCAACCGAGACGCGACATATATGGATGAAGAACAACGAAGCTGTGATATCACCGCAATGGTCAATCCATGCCGCCACGGCAACCTCCAGCTACACCTTCATATGGGGGATGGCCGGGGAGAACCTCGATTACAGCGACCAGGACTTCTTCAAACAGACTGACCTGCGCTAGACCTCTGTTTCACCAAACAAAAGATTAAGCAATGAACAGCGACTTATTCAGGCTCGACGGCAAGGTGGCACTGGTCACCGGCGCATCCTACGGCATAGGCATGGCAATGGCAAAAGCTCTTGCCCAGGCAGGAGCCACCATAGTGTTCAACGACCGCAACCAGGAAAAAATTGTGACGGCACTTCATGAGTACAGAGCCTCCGGCATTAAAGCCAGGGGCTACCTCTTTGATGTGACCGACGAGAAGGCGGTCAGGAAACATATCGATAAGATAAGCTCCGAAGTGGGGGTGATAGATATCCTCGTCAACAACGCCGGCATCATCAAGAGGATCCCCGCCCTCGAGATGAATGCTGCAGAGTTCCGGGAGGTCATTGACATAGACCTTACGGGCCCCTTTATCATGTCAAGGGCCGTAGCTCCCGGAATGATAAAAAAGGGTGGCGGCAAGATCATCAACATATGTTCCATGATGAGCGAGCTCGGACGTGAGACCGTCTCCGCTTATGCCTCCGCGAAGGGCGGCTTGAAGATGCTGACACGCAACCTGGCCTGCGAATGGGCAGAGTTCAACATCCAGGTCAACGGCATCGGCCCGGGATATATCGCCACCCCGCAGACTGCACCGCTGCGCGAAGAGGGACACCCGTTCAACACCTTCATAATCGGACGTACACCCGCCGCCAGGTGGGGAAGGCCCCAGGATCTGGAGGGCCCGGCAGTGTTCCTTGCCTCCGGAGCCTCCGACTTCGTGAACGGACACATACTCTACGTCGACGGCGGCATACTCGCCTATCTTGGCAAGCAACCAAAATGAATAACACACCACGGAACGGAACCTGCATCAGCCAGAGATTAAAAATGAATCTGATCATTGATTGAATGCAACTGCTCGACCAATAACCCCCAATCAAATGAAAAAAACACTCCTTCTGCTAATCTCCGCCGTAATCTTAAGCGGATGTGCCGGCGACCATGCAAAAGTCAAAATCGAAAACCTCCTCCCCTTTGACAGGAGCGCGGAGACCGTTGAGATATCTCTTGCCTCAATCTCAGAGAAGCTGCCTGACGTCAACCCATCCGAACTGCTGGTTACTGACCGCAAGGGAAATGAGATCCCCTCACAGCTTATCTATGCCGGTAAAGCCAAACCCCTTTCGCTGATCTTTCAGTCAGACCTGAAGGCCGGCTCGTCGTCGGTATACTTCATCGAAAAAGGGACGCCTTCAGATTATGAGACCAAAGCCTACGGGCGTTTTGTACCCGAGAGAATGGACGACTACACCTGGGAGAATGACCGCATCGCCTTCCGCATATACGGTCCTGCCCTTATTGCCAAGGACGGTCCCAGCAACGGCCTCGACGTATGGGTCAAAAGGACTGACAGGATGGTGATAGACAGATGGTACTCCGAATACCTTGCCGGTAAGAACAGTTATCATGATGATAACGGTGAGGGGTGCGACTCCTACAAGGTGGGACGCACCCTGGGAGCCGGGGCGATGGCCCCCTTCGTTGACGATTCCCTCTGGCTGGGAATCAACTTCGAAACATGGGAGACACTTGACAATGGTCCGCTGCGCACATCCTTCAGACTGACCTATCCTCCGTTTGAGGTACGCGGAGTGATGATAACCGAAACCCGAACCTTCTCACTCGATGCCGGCAGCCAGATGAACCGGGTGACGGAAGAGTTCTCAGGGCTGGACAAGGTCTTTACCGTGGCCGCAGGCATAGCAAAAAGAGATGAAGGCTCAGCGCTGCTCTTTCCTCCTGAAAAGAATGCCATCGCCTATCGCCTCGACGGCGGAGAGGGGGGCGTAACATACGTCGGTACCCTGCTGACAACCTCCGCCACAGCCGTACAGGAAAACAGTGAACACCTGATGATCATCACCAGGTACATACCGGGCACACCGCTGGTATACTATACCGGTGCGGGCTGGAGCAAGTGGGGCTTCGAAACTGACGATGCATGGAAAGATTATGTTGACAAATTCTCCCAGAGGCTGAACAGCCCGCTCAAAGTATCATTGAAGTGACCGTCGGCATAAAGCATGACCACCGTTACACCTAATGAAACTTACATGAGCAGCATCTTACAAATGAGAATGATTCCCTTATCTCATGTAAGTTCCACAGGCTGGCGGAGATACAGGACCCGGAGACCGGAGGATGGTACCAGGTGCCCAACCGGCCGGGTGACCCCGGCAACTACATCGAGACATCATGCACCGCCACCGCCTGCCCCAGCTGCTCCGCATTGTTTTCAAAGGTGATATCCTCCGCGGTGAACCCGGATCCCGGAACCCAGACGGTGTAAGTCCTGAAGGTACCCATGTTGCGTATCCTGGCGTGGTCATTCCAGGTGATGACCGTCCTGTCTGCGCTCTCCCCCTTCATGTAAAGATTTGTAACCCACGAGGGAATAACTATCTTTTCACGGTAAGTGCCGTTTTTGATGTACATGTACGTGGTGTCTGACATATATGCCCTGATCGAAAAGACCGCCTCCTGTACCGAGGTGAATTCACCGGAACCGTCGGCAGCTACCGTGATATGCCTCGGTTCACTGAAAACAGCAACCGATTGCATTACGATTGTCAGCAGGATGGCAAACCTCTTCATGTATGCCGTCTTATTAGGGAATTCAGACCCCGATTTAGTTTTTTATTATTATTTTTCGAAATCGCTTAAACCTATTAACAGGGAAAAATATGAAAGAGACCGGTAAATACTCTTTTGGGATCGGAGACAGGTTCTCACACCAGGGGAAAGCGCAGCTGCAGGCCCTGATGAAGGCTTCAGCCGAGCTTGGGATCCACATTACACCTGTATGGAACAAGTCAAACAGGGAACACAATATCGTGCATTCCGAGCCCTCTGATACCCGTGCCGAGGCCGATGCCGCCGTTAAGGCACTCGGATACACAGGCTCCTGTTTTGTCGACGCTGACCATATTAACCTGACAACCGTCGGACGCTTCAACAAGGGGGTCGATTATGAGGGTGACCCTGTCCGCTTCGGCAAGGAGTTTGAAGAGGACATCCTCGTCATCAGGTATGCCGTGAAGATGTTTGGCCTGCCTGCTGACCTGAAACTCAGCGTCCACTCAGGCAGCGACAAGTTCTCCATCTACCCGGTCATGGGATCACTCATAAGAAAACATGACTGCGGGCTACATCTCAAGACCGCCGGCACCACCTGGCTGGAGGAGGTGATCGGCCTTGCCCTCTCCGGAGGCACTGGCCTCGATCTTGCAAAACTCATCTACCGCAAAGCCATCGAAAGACGGGAAGAGCTGTGCGCACCATATGCCACCGTCATCGACATCGATCCGGAAAAACTTCCCGATCCCGATGAGGTTGAAACATGGGACAGCCGCAAGTACGCAGATACCCTGAGACATGTGCCCGGCTGCCCCGACTACAACCCGAGCTTCCGCCAGCTCATACATGTGGGCTACAAGGTTGCATCCGAACTGGGAGAGCAATATACCGCTGCGCTGGAGGCAAACGCCGAGGTAATAGCCGGCTGCGTCACTGAAAACATATACGAGAGACATGTCATCCCGCTCTTCGGGGAATAGATACCGCCGCAGTCATTCATGGCACCGAAAACTTTGGGCATAATGCAACTTCAGTTGAATAGGTGGCAGCTGAATATAATCTATGTATCCGATTAAGAAACAAGACTGGCATGAGGAGAGGATCAGATAAGTATTTTATCAAAAATCGCATGCAGGTTCCATCTTTTCAATGAAGTAAATTTTATACAGCATGAAAGAATTTATCAATGAAGATTTTCTTCTGCAGAATGATGTGGCAAGGGCACTCTACCATGATCATTCTTCCGGCATGCCGATAATCGACTATCACTGCCATCTCAGCCCCGAAGCCATCGCCAGCGACAGGCGGTTTGAAGACCTCGGCCAGCTCTGGCTCGAGGGCGACCACTACAAATGGAGGGCTATGAGGGCAAACGGTGTCGACGAAAAATTCATTACCGGTAAGGAGACCTCCTTCCGTGAGAAGTATGACCGCTGGGCAGAGACGGTGCCATTCACCATGCGCAATCCGCTCTATGTCTGGACACACCTCGAGCTGAAAAGGGTCTTCGGCGTGAGCCGTATACTCAACCCTGAGACTGCAGCGCAGATATGGAAAGAGTGTTCTGAGCTCCTCCGGCAACCGGAATATTCGGCTCGCGGACTGATGAAGAAATTCAACGTGGAGACCGTCTGCACAACCGACGACCCGGCAGACTCCCTCGAGTACCATAAAGCCATCAGGGAGGGCGGTTTCGGGATAAAAGTCCTGCCGGCGTGGCGGCCTGACAAAGCCATGGCGGTCGAAGACCCCGTGACATATAATGACTATATTTCAAGGCTCTCGGAGGTGTCAGACACTGACATCAAGAACTTCGCAACCCTTCTGGAGGCCCTGCGCAGGCGCCACGACTTCTTTGCCGGCGAAGGCTGCCGCCTGAGTGACCACGGCATTGAACAGTTCTATGCAGATGATTATACTGACAGTGAGATAGACACCATTCTCGGGAAAATCCTTTCAGGTAACCGCCTGAATCAGGCGGAGATTTCCAGGTTCAAATCTGCCATGCTCTATGAACTTGCCGTTATGGATGCGGAAAAGGGATGGACACAGCAGTTTCACTACGGTGCCATACGCAACAACAACAGCCGCATGTTTGCCAGGCTTGGTCCCGATACCGGCTATGACTCAATGGGCGACTTCACCGTGGCAAAAGATCTTGCCAGGCTGCTTGACCGGCTTGATGCGGGAGGAAAACTCACGAAGACGATTATCTACAATCTCAATCCCCGCGACAATGAACTGATTGCCTCCATGACCGGTAACTTCCAGGACGGCATTTTTCCCGGAAAGATCCAGTTCGGTGCCGGGTGGTGGTTCCTTGACCAGGAGACCGGCATGATCAACCAGATCAATGCCCTCTCCCTGATGGGACTGCTCAGCAGGTTCGTCGGCATGCTCACCGACTCGCGCAGTTTTATCTCCTATCCACGCCATGAGTACTTCCGCAGGATACTCTGCAACATGCTCGGAGAAGATGTCATCAAAGGCAAACTGCCCGAGTCAGAGCTTGATACAATAGGGAAAATGGTTGAAAACATTTCATACTACAACGCAAGAGACTTTTTCGGTTTCTGAAATCATCAATCGAAAAATAACCTATGGCCAGGTTCACTCTTATTCAGACAGTGCTCGCAATGGAGGAGACAGGGCTTGTGCCCCTCTTTTACCACAGCGATCCGGAAAAATGCAGGGAGGTCATCTCTGCATGCTATGCCGGCGTGACATGCGTGGGGATGGGATCAGAGCTGATAACCGACAGCCATGTGAAAGCGGCGGCATGGCATGAGATCACAGCGAAAGTCAGGGAGACACTTGAACTAATCGGAAACCTGCGTTCCTGAAGAAGACTGTCAGCGAGGGGTTCAATAACAAATAACTACACATCAAAGCAAAACCATGTCTTCACAAACCACTGAGGCGAAAATGACAAACTACAGGTGGGTTATCACCGGATTGTTGTTTTTCTCCGTTGCCATCAACTACATGGACCGGCAGGTACTGTCACTCACATGGAAGGACTTCATTGCACCCGAGTTTCACTGGACAAACAATGATTACGGCACAATCACAGGCCTCTTCTCGATCTTCTATGCCGTATGCCTCCTGGTGGCAGGCAGGTTTATCGACTGGATAGACACGAAGAAGGGATTCCTCTGGGCAATAGGCGTCTGGTCGGTTGGAGCTGTGCTCCATGCTTTCTGCGGCATAGCCACCTCAGGGATCACCGCCGGAAGATGGCTGGTGGGTTTCAATGAGGCCCGTGAGATAATAGGCACCGTGGATGACATCGGCCTGGTTACCAGCGTCAGCGTGACGCTCTTCATCTTCGCACGGTTCGTGCTGGCCCTGGGTGAGGCAGGCAACTTCCCGGCCGCCATAAAGACTACCGCTGAGTTTTTTCCGAAAAAAGACAGGGCTTTCTCAACCAGCATCTTCAACTCCGGAGCACAGGTGGGAGCCCTCGTGGCCCCCATTACCATCCCCGTGATTGCCGTAAAATGGGGTTGGGAGATGGCATTTCTGGCTATTGGTGCCATAGGTTTCATATGGATGGGATTCTGGGTCTTCATGTATAAGAAACCACATGTTCATCCTCACGTGAATAAGGCCGAACTGGATTATATCAACCAGGACACAATCGCGGAGACAATTGCCAACAACAATGTGGAAAAGAAGGAAAAGAAGATGCCATTCCTCCAGTGCTTCAAATACCGCCAGACCTGGGCATTCGCATTCGGGAAGTTCATGACTGACGGCGTATGGTGGTTCTATCTCTTCTGGACACCGGCATATCTCAGTGATGTATATGGACTTACCTCTGACACCTCAATGGCCAAACTGCTCATATTCGTTCTATATGCAATCGTCATGCTGTCGATCATCGGCGGCTGGCTCCCAAGGTACTTTGTTGACAAACTGGGTATGAATCCGTATGCCGGACGTATGCGCGCGATGCTGATCTTTGCCTTCTTCCCTCTTCTGGCACTGCTTGCACAACCGATGGGACATCTCTCCTACTGGTTCCCGGTAATTATCATTGGTATAGCGGGTGCCGCTCACCAGGCATGGTCAGCCAACCTTTTCTCCACCATCGGCGATATGTTCCCGAAATCAGCCATCGCAACCATAACAGGCATAGGTGGCATGGCCGGCGGCTTCGGTGCATTTCTTATCAATAAGGGCTCCGGAGTGCTGTTTGACTTCTCATCAGGAAGTACAACCCTGGCTGACGGTACGGTAAGTGTGATGACAAAGGAGCTGCTGGCAGGCGGCGCTCAGTATATCACTGAACCCATGAAGTTATTAGGGTTTGAAGGAATAAGTGCAGGCTATTTTATTATATTCTGCATCTGTGCTTTTGCTTACCTGATCGGATGGATTGTGATGAAACTGCTTGTGCCTGTTTATAAACCAATTGAAGTTGAATAGAAACGTACTGAATATGAATGATTTCAGCGATCTGAGAGGAAAGGTAGCCGCCGTCACCGGTGGCAGCGGTGTGATAGGACAGACACTGGTGAAAGGGCTCTGCAGTGCCGGGGTGACGGTAATAATACTTGACATCAACCCTGCAAGAGGTGCTGTCACAGCCGCTGAGATGGTCAAAAGACCCGACTGCAGCGTGGCAGTAGCCATAGGCGCCAGCGTCACCGACAGGGAGTCGCTGCTCAGGGCACGCGAGGAGATAAGGTCAGCTTTCGGCTCACTCGACATACTCATTAACTGCGCCGGAGGTAACAAAGCCTCGGCTACAACCGCCAGGGAGTTCATAACCCGTGACGACAAGGACCTTGGAGGAAGCTTCTTTGACCTTGATATTGAAGGATTTGACGGTGTCTTCGACCTGAACTTCAAGGGCACGGTGCTCCCCTCCATGATCCTCAGCGAGGATATGGTCAGAAAAGGCACCGGGGTGATCCTGAACATATCCTCCATGAACGCCTACCGGCCTCTGACAAAGATACCCGCCTACTCGGCCGCCAAGGCTGCCATCAACAACTTCACCCAGTGGCTGGCAGTGCACTTCGCTCCGGCAGGCGTAAGGGTCAACGCCATTGCGCCCGGCTTCCTGCTGACAAACCAGAACCGCTTTCTGCTTACCGACGAGCAGACGGGCGAGATGACACCCCGCGGGAGGAAGATCATCAATGCCACCCCCATGGGTCGCTACGCGGAGCCCGAAGAGCTGGTGGGAACCATGCTCTACCTGCTCTCGGAGACCTCATCGTTCGTCACCGGCGTGGTCATACCTGTCGACGGAGGATTCAGTGCCTACAGTGGGGTTTAATTGAACAAAATGGCCCTGAAGACATTATTTATGATGGAATCCCCGGGTCACTAACCCTTTCACGGGGCATGAGAATACACGCAGGATCAGACTGGCTTATGTTTTGAGAATGAACATCCTTGAAAAAATAACACCGGAGAAGGAATTTTTTATCGGCATCGACTCCGACGGATGTGTCTTTGACACCATGGAGGTCAAGCACAAGGAGTTCTTCATCCCCAATGTGGTCAAATACTTCGGGCTCTTCTCCATAGCAAAGTATGTGCGCCAGACATGGGAGTTCGTCAATCTCTATTCCGTCACCCGGGGCATCAACCGTTTTCCCGCGCTGGTGAAGGTGATGGAGCTGCTGGCTGTGAGACCGGAGATCAGAGAGATGGGCATCCCGTTGCCAGATATGGAACCGCTGAAGGAGTGGATAGCCGGCGAGACCAGGCTTGGCAACCCCGCCTTCGCGGAATATGTAAAAAAGAACCCTCACCCGGCCCTGAAACAGGTCCTGGCATGGACCCTGGCCCTCAACGAGGATATCTCGGCCTGGCTGCGCAATATCCCTCCCTTTCCATATGCCCGCAGATCAATAGAGAAACTGAGTACCGTGGCAGATGCTGTGGTGGTGTCACAGACACCACTGGAGGCACTGACCAGAGAGTGGAGAGAACACTCCATCGACAGGTATGTAAAGGCCATCGCAGGACAGGAGCTCGGCACCAAGACCGAACACATCACCATGGCCGCGGGAGGTAAATATCCTCCTCAAAGGATACTTATGATAGGCGATGCCCCCGGTGATCATAAGGCAGCCCTTGGTAACGGCGCCCTCTTCTTTCCCGTGATACCCGGACAGGAGAACCGATCCTGGAAACTGTTTCATGATGAGGCCCTCGGTAAATTCATTGAGGGTACCTACCGGGGCGATTACGAGGAGAAGCTGATAAGGGAGTTCCGGAAATCACTCCCGGAAACACCCCCATGGCAAAAAATGCAAATATTATGATATACTACGCAGCAGCAGGTCCCGAAAGGGAGCTGACAAAAGATGACGTCAGGGAGGCCCTGAAAAATGCACTCTCAGCCTTCATGACAAAAAAGAGGGTTTTGATAATTCCTCCTGACATTACCCGCATGCACTCAGGCGCCGGAATGATCACCGAACTGCTCTGGGAACAGCTGGGCAAGAAGGTAAAGGACATCCTTCCTGCCCTCGGCACCCATATGCCGATGGAGAAGAAGGAGCTGACGAAGATGTTCGGAACCGTCCCCCTGTCTCTCTTCAGGGAACACCGGTGGCGAACTGACATAGACGAACTGGGAAGGATACCCTCCTCATTCATTTCGGAAGTGACGGGCGGCAAGCTTGACTTTGACTACCCTGTGCAGGTCAACAGGCTTCTGACAGCAGGAGGCCATGACCTGATCATTTCTGTCGGACAGGTGGTGCCGCACGAGGTGACCGGCATGGCCAATTACAATAAAAACATCTTCGTGGGCTGCGGAGGCAGCGAAGCCATTAACAAGAGTCACTTCATCGGTGCCGTCCACGGCATCGAGAATATCCTCGGGACGGTTGACAACCCCGTCAGAGCTGTACTGAATGAGGCTTCCGCTATGGCTGCCAATATACTTCCCCTTCTGTATGTACTGACAGTGGTCTCCCCGGATCAGGAAGGATCACTGAAGATAAGAGGGCTCTACGTGGGTGATGATATTGAATGCTTCAGGCAGGCTGCAACCCTCTCGGCAATGGTCAATTTCACGACCCTGCCCGGGAGACTCCGCAAAGTGGTTGTATGGCTTGACCCCGAGGAGTACAAAAGTACATGGCTCGGCAACAAGAGCATCTACCGTACCCGCATGGCCATTGCCGACAACGGTGAGCTTCTGGTGCTGGCACCGGGAGTGAAGACGTTCGGAGAAGACCCGGCTATCGACAGGCTAATCAGGAGATACGGTTACCGCACTACACCGGAGATACTTACTCTCGTTGAGGAGAACGATGACCTGAATGAGAACCTGAGTGCTGCCGCACATCTGATCCACGGTTCAACGGAGAACAGGTTCAGGGTGACTTATGCTCCGGGCCATCTGACCCGCGATGAGACAGAGTCAGTCGGTTACAGCTACGGAGAGGTCAAGGCGCTCATTAACAGGTATAATCCTCTCGGCCTGCAAACCGGGTTACATGCTGCTGCCGACGGCGAAGAGTTTTATTTCATCTCCAACCCGGCCACCGGTCTCTGGAAAACGGTTGAGTAAGACCATGAAGATCGTTATCGACGAAAAGATACCCTTCACCAGGGGGGTATTTGAGCCCTGGGCAGATGTTGTCTACTCTCCCGGCAGGTCCATTGATGAAGCGATGGTTGCCGATGCCGATGCGCTCATCGTACGCACGCGCACCAGGTGCGACAGCCGGCTGCTGGAGAAAAGCAGGGTCAGGATCATTGCCTCGGCCACTATAGGCTTTGATCACCTCGACACGGTCTGGCTCGATCAGGCAGGAATAAAATGGGTCAATGCGCCGGGATGCAACTCGGGCTCGGTGATGCAGTATGTGACGGCGGCACTCCTGTTTCTGGCATCCAGGCACTCGCCTGACCTCCGTTCCATGACACTGGGGGTCGTGGGCGTTGGCCACGTTGGTTCAAAGGTGGTCGCCGCTGCCAGGGCCCTGGGCATGAGGGTGCTGCTAAATGACCCTCCCCGGGAGAGACGCGAGGGAACAGCAGCGTTCTCCCCGCTGGACCAGCTGCTGGAAGAGTCGGACATACTGACACTTCACGTGCCTCTGACAGTTGAGGGAGACGACAGAACGCGACACCTGATCAACGGCATAACCCTGGGAAGGCTCAGAAAGAATTGCATACTGATCAACACCTCACGCGGAGAGGTGGTGGACAACGCTGCGCTACGGAAAGCACTGGAGGATAAAATGCTTCGGGGTGCCGTCCTTGATGTCTGGGAGGGTGAGCCAGATGCCGACAGAGGACTGATAGCGCTGACCGATATAGCCACACCGCATATTGCCGGTTACTCCGTCGACGGTAAGGCCAATGCCACCGTCAACTCCGTGAGGGAGGTCTCGGCAGCCCTTGGTATTCCTCTGTCCGAATGGACTCCCGACTCACTGCCACTGCCGGCTGAACCGGTGATAGACCTTGCGCTCCACCCCGCTGTCACAGACCCTGTTGACCTTGCAGGAGTGGCTGTCAATCACACATACCGCATCAGGGACGATGACAGCCTCTTCCGCGGAAACCCGGAAAAATTCGAGTATCTTCGCGATAACTACGGAGTCAGAAGGGAATTCGGATCCTATACGGTCAGGAACGCTGACCCTGCAGCAGGGCGGATCCTTTCAGACCTTGGTTTCAAAATGATTGAAACTGCATGACCAGAAACTCACCGAAGGTTCAGAGCAGCATCGGTAATGCGATTTCTGATCAGCCGATAAGAAATATTTGATGCAAACGAATTAAACAACTCAATAGATCAAAATGAAAGCAGACATTGGATTGATAGGTCTCGCCGTGATGGGAGAGAACCTGGCGCTTAACATTGAAAGCAGGGGTTTCACTGTCGCCGTCTACAACCGGACAACGGAGAAGGTGACCAATTTTATGAACGGACGCGGGAAAGGGAAAAAGATCATCCCTGTCTACTCGCTTGAGGAACTGATATCCGGTCTCACCAGGCCACGCAAGGTAATGCTGATGGTCAAGGCAGGAAAACCGGTTGACGACCTCATAGAGATGATCATCCCGCTCCTCGACGAGGGAGATATCATCATTGAGGGGGGCAACTCGCACTTCCCCGACACCATCAGAAGGACAAAATATGTTGAGAGCAAGGGGCTTCTTTACATCGGCACCGGTGTCTCCGGCGGCGAAGAGGGTGCCCTGCTTGGGCCCTCGCTCATGCCCGGCGGATCGAAGGAGGCATGGCCTCATGTGAAGGATATTTTCCATGCCATAGCTGCCAGGGCCTCTGACGGTGCCCCCTGCGTCACCTGGATAGGCGACAACGGTGCCGGGCACTTTGTCAAGATGGCTCACAACGGAATCGAGTACGGCGACATGCAGCTCATCTGCGAAGCCTGGCACCTGATGCTGAACACCGGCTCCTTTACCTATGACGAGATGGCTGACATCTTTGATGAGTGGAACAGGGGAGAACTTGACTCCTACCTGATAGAGATCACCGGCGAGATACTGAGATTCAAGGACACCGACGGAGAACCTATCGTAACAAAGATACTTGACTCCGCCGGCCAGAAGGGAACAGGCAAGTGGACTGTTGTCAGCGCCCTGGACCACGGTGTACCGTTGAGCCTTATCGGGGAGTCGGTCTTCGCCAGGTTCATCTCCTCAATGAAAAAGGAGAGAGTGAAGGCTTCGCCCCTCTTCCGCAGTCCGGCTAAAGCTCCGGTGATAGACAGGAAACAGTATATTGAGGACATACGCAAGGCACTCTATGCTTCCAAGATCGTGTCCTATGCCCAGGGGTTTAACCTGCTGAGGAACGCTGCCGGGGAGTACGGCTGGGATCTCAACTACGGTGAGATAGCAATGATCTGGAGGGGAGGATGCATCATCCGGTCAGCCTTCCTGAACAAGATCTATGAAGCCTTCAAACGTGATCCGCAGCTCTCAAACCTGATCGTCGACAGTTATTTTGCCTCCATCATCGCGGAGAACAGCGAGAGCTGGAGGAGGGTCATCGCCGGGGCTGTCAGGGACGGGGTGCCGGTGCCTGCCATGAGCGCCGCCCTGTCATGGTTTGACAGCTACCGCTCCGCCTGGCTGCCGGCCAGCCTGCTGCAGGCACAGCGCGATTACTTCGGGGCACATACCTACCAGCGGACAGACAGGCCGGAGGAAGAGTCCTTCCACACCAACTGGACAGGCCGCGGGGGTGACACCGCCTCCTCAACATACAACGCCTGAATTTTACATGTTTTAACCTCAACCAAAAGAGACTGACAACCATGACCAAAAATGTAAACGAACGAGCAGCAGACAATATCCGCATCCTCTCTATGGCAATGGTCGAGAAGGCCAACTCGGGACACCCCGGCGGTGCCATGGGCGGTGCTGACTTCATCCATATTCTCTTTTCGGAGTTCCTCCGTTTTGACCCCGCCGACCCGGCATGGATAAACAGGGACCGCTTCTTCCTTGACCCCGGACACATGTCGCCCATGCTCTATTCGGTGCTGACACTGACGAAATTGTTTACCGTGGAAGAGCTGATGCAGTTCCGGCAGTGGGGAAGCGTGACCCCCGGCCACCCCGAGCTCGACCTTCAACATGGCATCGAGAACACCTCCGGCCCTCTCGGCCAGGGCCATACAATGGCCGTTGGCGCCGCAATAGCCGAAAGGTTTCTCACAGCCCGGTTCGGAAGGCTCTTCGAACATAAGATCTATACCTATATCTCCGACGGCGGCATACAGGAGGAGATATCACAGGGTGCAGGACGCCTGGCAGGGCACCTCGGCCTATGCAACCTGGTAATGTTCTACGACTCAAATGATATACAGCTATCTACCGGTACCGCAGCCGTGACCTCGGAGGATACCGCTGCCAAATACCGGGCATGGGGCTGGCGCGTGATGGAGATCGACGGCGACAGCCATGACCAGATACGTGGTGCCCTCCGTATGGCATCAGATGAAAACGAGAAGCCCGTGCTGATCATCGGCAAAACGGTGATGGGCAAGGGTCTGATCGATGAAGAGGGCAACAGCTTCGAGGGCAGAACCTCCACTCACGGCCAGCCTGTATCACATGCCGGCGCATCTTTCAGTAAGACGGTAGCCGCCCTGGGCGGTGATCCGGAAAAACCCTTCGAGATATTCCCGGACGTAAAGGATCTCTACCGGGAGGTGCTGGCGGGCAAGGCTGCAGCGGCAACAGAGTGGAGAATGAAAAAGGATGAGTGGGCTGCCTCAGAGCCCGAAGCTGCAAGGATGCTTGAAGGATTCTACGCCGGGCTTCTGCCGGACATTGACTTCACCGCCATAGTACAGAAGGATAACGATGCCACCCGCAATGCCTCGGCCGCCATACTCGCACATTTCGCCGCGACTGTACCCAACATGATAGTGGCGTCTGCCGACCTTGCCAACTCTGACAAGACCGACGGCTTCCTGAAAAAGAGCAGGCCACTGACCAGGGGCGACTTCTCGGGTGCTTTTCTTCATGCCGGAGTCTCAGAGCTCACCATGGCAGCATTGATGAACGGCATGGCGCTGCACGGGGGCGTCATACCCGTCTGCGGCACCTTCTTCGTCTTCTCCGACTACATGAAACCCGCCGTCAGGCTGGCAGCGCTGATGGGACTGCCCGTCAAGTATGTCTGGACTCATGACGCCTTCCGCGTGGGTGAGGACGGACCGACACACCAGCCCGTGGAGCAGGAGGCACAGATAAGACTCATGGAGCACCTTAAGAACCATCACGGGCAGAACAGCATGCTGGTGCTTCGTCCTGCCGACGCCATCGAGACCAACATAGCATGGAAGCTGGCAATGGAGAATAAAACCACACCCACGGCCCTCATTCTCTCACGCCAGAACATTAAGACACTTCCGGCAACGGGCATGACAAGGACTGAGGCTGCGGCGATGGCCGCAAAAGGCGCCTATATCGTCTCCGAAGCAGCCGCTGCACCTGACGTAATACTCGTTGCCAGCGGATCGGAGGTGGCTACCCTCGTTGAGGCTGACATCATGCTTTCGGCAGACGGCATCAGAACGAGGATTGTCTCGGCACCGTCGGAAGGCCTGTTCCGCATGCAGGATAAAGAGTACCGTGAGAGTGTACTCACCCCCGGTATCCCGGTCTTCTGCCTGACGGCAGGACTACCCGTAACCATGCTCGGCTTTGCCGGGTCAGAGGGTAAGGTGTTCGGCCTCGAAAGCTTTGGCTTCTCTGCATCATATAAGGTGCTTGACGAGAAACTGGGCTTCACCGGAGACAATATCGCAAAGGAGGTAAAAAAATTCCTTGGGAAATAATACTTGAAGACAATTCATCTCAAAAAACCATATAGTCGAAAGTCTCCCTCCTCTGCCAAGGCTTCGGACTGCGTCCGACGTAGCGGGCTTCGTCCGACAGAGTCGGAGGGCAGGAAAGTCAAAAGTCCATAAAGTCTGTAATTAAATCCATAAGTGCTTTATAATCATTTCATTTATTCTTAATTCTTAATTCTTTTCACTACTGCCTAATGCCTGAATTTGATATCACCCCCGGAGTCAAGGGACTCATCTTCGACCTTGACGGCACCCTTGCCAATACCATGCCATGGCACTACCAGGCGTGGCAGAAGGCCTGCCTCCACTTTGGAATTAACATGGACACGGCATTCCTTCAGGCACATACAGGTGCTCCCGGATGGAAGATAGCAGAGGACATCATCGAACTGAACGGTATGACCGGCAAAATCTCACCCGAAGAGATAATGCAGGTTAAGCTGGAGGAGTTTTATACCATCCAGCACAACGTGACACCCATAGAGCCAGTCACCGCCCTGGTGCAGAAATATCACGGTAAGATGCCAATCGCAGTAGGTACTGGCGGTCATCGCGATGCGGCGGAGAAGACACTCGAGATAATAGGCTTAAGAGAGTACTTTGACATCATTGTCACTGCCAATGATGTGAAGAACCACAAGCCTCACCCTGAGACGTTCCTCAGATGTGCCGAATTGATGAACCTCGATCCTTCAGAATGTGAGGTCTTCGAGGACGGTGACCTGGGTATCGAGGCCGCCCGCAGGGCAGGCATGATCGCTACAGACGTACGCACATGGTATGAATCGAACTGGCATAAACCCTGAGCTCAAACTGACCGGTGACGGGTCGCACACACTGTATGTACCTGAACTGGATGAGCATTATCACTCCCATTTTGGTGCCGTAACCGAGTCAAGACACATCTTTATCAATGCAGGCCTCGGAAGCATTGAAAGTGAAAGTGTTACCATCCTGGAGATCGGATTCGGCACGGGACTGAATGCACTTCTGGCAGCAATATATACTTCTGAGCACAGCATAAAAGTAAACTATACCTCCCTGGAGAAGTACCCGCTCGATGCTTCAATAGTCTCAAAACTCAACTACGGATCGTTTGCCGGCGAGGGAGGCAAGGAACTCTTCAGAGCAATCCATGAAGCACCGTGGGACGTCCCTGCCTTAATTACCGAATGGTTTACACTGCATAAGAGAATCTCCGACCTGACCAGAGATCAACCCGAAGGCCTCTTCGACCTTGTCTTCTTCGATGCCTTCGGTCCTGACAAGCAGCCTGAGATGTGGAGCGGTGAGGTGATGCAGAAGATAGCAGATGTAATGCATGCCGGATCAATCTTTGTCACATACTCGGCAAAGGGAAACCTGAAAAGGATACTCCGGGCACTGGGGATGGAGGTAACCCTCCTGCCCGGCCCTCCGGGGAAAAGGGTATTCACACGGGCGGTGAAGTTGTAACCCGTGCTGCTGCACCCTATAAATAAGGCTGTGTGCATGATTTTCATCTGCCTGTGAAAAATAAGCTGTTTTTATGTATGTTTGCGTGATTTATAAACAGCAGATATTCAGTATAACGATTGTCTGCACACAATAATGAAGATTTAATGATGAGAAAAGTGAGAATCCTTACCGTCATCGCTCTTTGTGCCGTGACAACATTCACCGCCTTGGCGCAGAAATCAAAACTGGCCAGCTCTGAAGATTCCCTCTCCTATGCACTTGGTGTTGCTAATTACAAATACTATGTGGCTGACAGCATTGATATCAGCACAAAACTGTTTTACAAAGGGATGAAGGATGCCGAAAAGGAGAAGGCCGCCATGAATGACACGACCGCCAGTGCTTTTATAGTAAGCTATATGCAGAGGCGTGAGAAAGCGCGGCTGACTGCCGAGTACAGCGCTCAGATCGAAGGGGCCAAAGCGTTTCTCGATGAGAACGGGAAAAAAGAGGGCGTGGTAATAATGCCGAGCGGACTTCAGTATAAAGTGCTCACCCAGGGTACGGGCGCAACACCCGGTCCTGATGATGTTGTCAGGGTGCATTATACGGGCACGACTATAACCGGAACAAAGTTCGACTCCTCGTATGACCGCGGCGAGCCGGCTCAGTTCAGGGTCAGCAACGTCATAAAAGGATGGGTTGAAGGACTCCAGCTGATGCGCGAAGGCTCAAAAATGATGCTCTATATTCCCTATGACCTGGCGTACGGAGAGAGAGGGGCAGGCAACATCATCAAACCATTTGAGACGCTGATCTTCGAAGTTGAACTTCTGGAGGTGATAAAAGAAGAGGAATAACATCAAGTTGACGACCAAAACATTATCTTTGCCAAAATTTTAATAAAAACAGATACAATGAAAATCAAAGGTTTAGTAATCCTCGCCGTGGCGGCATCCATGATTGCATCATCATGCAATACAAGGTCAGGTATCACCGGCACAAAGCTGAAGAGTGCAGAAGACTCTCTTGCATATGCAATAGGCATTGCCAATTATTTCTATTTCATGAGCGACAGTCTCCAAATTGACCCTGTACTTTTTGCCAAGGGTATGATCGATGCAGAGAATGAAAAGAATACGCTTGATGAACAAAGTGCACAGGGTTATGTTATGACCTATATGCAAAAAAGACAGGCAGATCAGATGAAAAAGGCTTACGGCAAGAACATAGACGAAGGTGAAAAATTCCTCGCAGAGAATAAAAAACGTGACGGCGTCCAGGAGACAAGCAGCGGACTGCAGTATGAGGTCATCACCATGGGTACCGGAGTCAAACCGGGTCCTCAGGATGTCGTTAAGGTCCACTACACCGGTATGCTCATAGACAGCACGAAATTTGACTCATCCGTCGACCGCGGCGAGCCCGCTCAGTTCGGTGTAAACCAGGTTATCACCGGATGGCAGGAAGGTATACAGCTGATGCCCGTCGGATCCAAATTCAAGTTCTACATTCCCTATGAACTGGGTTACGGCGAACAGGGCACCGGCCCTATCCCACCCTACTCGACACTCCTCTTTGAGGTTGAGCTGCTCGAGATTGTGAAGGAATAAAACAATTATGGATTACCAGATCACAGGCAAGGTTGCAGAGGTTTACCCTGTAAACAGGGTCAGTGAACGCTTCCGCAAGCGCGAGTTCGTGATCGAACACAAGGATAGCAGCAGCGGCCAGGCATTCGTTGACTTCCTCAAGTTCCAACTGACACAGGAGAGGTGTGACCTCATCGATGAGTCATGGCTCAGACAGGAGGTGACCGTTACCTTCAACCTGAAAGGCAACCGCTGGGAAAAGAACGGGATGGTGAATTACATCACCAACCTCAACGCTCTGAGCGTCGTCCGCGGCGTCGCCGTTGCTGAAGACGGAGAGCAGGCCGCTCCCCTCCCCGGACTGGAGGATTCTCCCTCACCCGATCCCGAGCTCGACGACCTGCCGTTCTGAACTTACTCCACTAACAACATCAATGCCATATCCCGTCAGGGGTGTGGCATTTTTTTGTTAAGGCAGTAGGCAGTAGGGGGGCGAGCGTTAATCCCGATACATGTGTCGGGAAGCGAAGCAGCCGGCCTGCGGGGGGGGGGAATCAGGATTAACCAGTAGTAACGCACGAAATCGCAAATCGCAAATCGCAAATCGCAAATCGCAAATCGCAAATCGCAAATTCCCACTATATTTGCCCATATCACAACCGTAAACCATGACCTCCGACAGCCCGAACCCCAACCCCCTGCTTCAGGAGTGGAACACCCCCTTTAACATTGCCCCCTTTGAGCTCATAAAGCCAGAACACTACAAGCCTGCCGTGGAGCAGGCCATAGAAATGGCGCGACGGGAGATAGACGATATCATTGCCAATCCGGCTGAGCCTGACTTCCAAAATAGTGTTGAGGCGCTGGAGAGGGCAGGCAGCAGGCTTAACCAGATCACTGCATTGCTCTTCAACCTGAACAGTGCTGACACCTCACCAGAGCTTCAGGCGGCGGCCATGGAGGTCTCACCCCTGCTGACCAGCTTCGCCAATGATATCACCCTGAACCCGGCCCTTTTCCTGAAAGTGAAAAGTGTCTACGATAAAATGGATCAGCTTGGTCTGAACCCCGAGCAGCGCATACTTCTCGACCGGAAGTACAAGGGGTTTGTAAGGGGCGGTGCAGCCCTCTCCGACAACGACAAGGAAAAGTTCAGGGAGATAACCGTCGAGCTCTCAACCCTCTCTCTGAAGTTTGAGGAGAATGTGCTTGCAGAGACCAATGACTTCAGCCTTCATTTAACCTCGGAACAGGAGCTGGCAGGCCTGCCCTTCGGGATCCGCGAGGCAGCGGCAGCCCTTGCAAAAGAGAAAGGAGTGGAGGGGTGGCTCTTCAATCTGCATGCTCCCAGCTTTGTGCCCTTCATGCAGTACGCTGACCGTCGCGACCTGAGAGAGAAGCTCTTCCGGGCCTATTCCGTACGCGCTTTCCGCGGAAATGAGCATGACAACAAAGCCATCGTAAAACGGATAGTTGAACTCAGGCTGCAACTGGCACAACTGCTCGGCTTCAGTGACTACGCGTCATATGCTCTCGAGGAGCGTATGGCCTCAACACCTGAAGAGGTGAACAGTTTCCTGCAAAAGCTGCTGGAGGCATCAACACCCGCCGGGAAACGCGACCTTGAAGAAATGGAGCAGTATGCCCGCGGACTTGGGTTTGAAGATAAGATTGAGCGGTGGGACTGGTCTTACTTTTCCGAGAAGCTGCGCATGGAGCGTTTCAAAATCGATGATGAAGCTCTTCGGCCGTATATGCCGCTGGAAAAGGTGAGAGAGGCAGTGCTGGGACTAGCCACCACGCTCTACGGTCTGACCTTCAGGGAGAACGGGGAAATACCGGTCTACAATAATGAGGTGACCGCCTATGAGGTGCATGACGGTGAGAGGGGTATCATAGCCATTCTCATGCTCGACTTTCATCCCCGGCCGGGAAAGAGCGGCGGCGCCTGGATGACCGGCTTCCGCGAACAGAGCCGGGAGCCTGGGGCAGAGGTTGACAGCCATGGTGAAACAGGGAGGAGGGTAATCCCGGTGGTCTCACTGGTGATGAATTTCACACGTCCGACTCCTGCCAGGCCGTCGCTGCTCTCTCACAGTGAGATGAACACCTTCCTCCATGAGTTCGGTCATGCGCTCCACGGTATGCTGTCGGACTGCACCTATGAGAGCCTGGCAGGCACCAACGTGAAGCGCGATTTCGTGGAGCTGCCGTCGCAGATACTGGAGAACTGGGCATGGGAGAAGGAGTGGCTCGACACCTGGGCGGCGCACTGGCAGACCGGAGAGAAGATACCTGATGAGATCCTGATGCAACTGAAGAAGTCGCTGACCTATAACGAGGGATATGCATGCATGCGACAGCTCGGCTTCGGTCTTCTCGACATGGCCTGGCACACACTCAGGGAGCCGTTTGACGGTGACATAGTTGCCTTTGAAAGGGCAGCCATGGCCCCTGCCCTGCTGCTGCCGCATGCCAACGGCTCATGCATGAGTGTCTCCTTTGCCCACCTCTTCTCGGGAGGCTATGCGGCGGGATACTACGGTTACAAGTGGGCCGAGGTGCTTGATGCCGATGCCTTCAGCCTGTTCAGGGAGAGAGGCATATTTGACAGGGAGACAGCCCTGGCATTCAGGAAAAACATCCTGGAAAAGGGCGGCAGCAGGGAGCCTGACGAACTCTACCGGGCCTTCCGCGGCCGTGAACCTTCGCTGGAACCCTTGATCGAGAGAAGCGGATTCATAGAAGTGCAAACTGGTACCTAAAGTTTACATTCAGACCATCATTCCCTAACAAATTATCGAACAATCGAGTAGGAGGAAATTGAAATAGGATTCCTCCTATTTCA
>WOYI011448289.1_pt1 | contig 55372 bp, 60 predicted proteins | sample 6423411 | NCBI WGS metagenome assembly WOYI01 (sample SAMN13441803, study PRJNA592873) | oil field metagenome | biome: oil field; feature: oil-well bore; material: oil-contaminated soil; isolation source: oil-contaminated soil from oil-well borehole | place: Germany: Wietze | collected 2016-10-18 ... | reverse complement strand
GTTCCAGGAGAAGAGATTGGGTCAGAGTGGGTTATAAATCAGGGAAGTTAGGTATCAAAAGCTTCGATAGCCTCGTCATACCTCCGGGCCAGGCACAAGAAAAAGAATCGTGATTGGGGGAGTTGAAGGTTTGGAAATCCAACTATTTGTTTTCCTTCAGACAAATATTATCCACCCCTCACCTCCCCTCACAGATCCTCTTCACATCAGCTGCCGGGTACCGGAGCGTGATCTCGCTCGTCCTCCCCTTCGCCTGCCGGACCGAGATCCTGATGAGGGCATAGGTGGCGAGCGACCTGAGCTGCTCGTAGAAGGAGGTATAGGAGATGGTGGGTGCGGGGTGCTGGTGCTCGGGATGATGGAGTTCATCCTGCCTCCGGCCATCCTTTCCATCCTTTCCGTCCGGGCCTTTGTCAGTGGAGTATCCCGGTTCGGGCTCGGCACATGCCATTGGCTCTCCGGCTTGCTGCTCAACGGCTCGCTGTTCTATCGCTCCCTGCTCCATGGCTCTCCACTCCATGGCTCGCCGCTGCTTTTCCAACTGCTCGGCTGCCATCACCTCCAGGAGCCGTGAGTAGAGCCTTCCCGAGGTCGGGGGCACCGGCTCCCCATACTCTCCATCCCCCCCATACTCCTTCCTGCCAGCCTCTTCTCCCTCCTCCACCATCCCGGCAATCACCGAGAGGAGCCTCCGTTCCTTCTCCGTGAGAACCGAGACGAGGCCCCGGAGGTGGGTGAGGCGGGCATCTCCAAAGGCGGCGGCAACGTCCTCTTCAGTGACGGCCGGCCGCCCGGTTCGCTCTGCCCTGAGGATGGAGCTTTTCAGGAGATCGATGCCGACCCGGAGATCGCCCGTCACTGTTGATGCCGTCATATCAGTGATCAGGTCGAGGATCTCAGGTGAGATCACCGTCGGATAGACCGCCTGCCGTGCTCTCTCCCTCAGGATGCCCCGGATCTGGGCGGCTGAATAGGGGGCGAAGAAGACCTCTTCCATGCAGAGGCTGGAGAAGACGGATCGATCCAGCCTGCGGGAGATATCGAGTGCGAGATCGCTCTCAACCAGGATGACCGAGGCCCGGCATCCGGGATAGTCGAGGTAGATCCTGAGAAGTGAGGAGAGGATCTGGGTATCGGTTCCTTCATGGATCAGGTGGTGGATATCGTCAAGGCAGACCAGGAGAACAGATCTCTCGGATTGTCTCCTGGATTGAAGCGCCTTTGCGACGGCATCCATCAGCCGCCTGAGTGGAATGCCGGAGCCGGGCGGGGCATGACCGACCAGTTCCCGGTAGATTATTGAGAAGACTGCAAATGCTGACCTGTTCTGCTGGCAGTTCACGTACACCGGGATCAGGGTATGTGAGACCTCCCTGAGTTCGGCAAAGAGGTGGTGGATGCAGGTCGTCTTCCCGGTGGCGGGGAGCCCCCGGCAGAGGATGTTGGCAGGCCGCTGGCCACGGAGGCCGGGCCTGATCAGGAATGCCAGCTCCTCGAGCTCGTCATCGCGGAAGAGCACCTGGTCGGGGATGTGATCGCACTCGAGGATATCGGCGTCCTTAAAGAGCGTTTTTTCGGAAAAGGTGAAGTTACGTGAGACAATCTGCGAACTGCTTTCTGAATTCATACCATAAAGAACGCAGTCCAGGTAATAAGGGATGAACCGTGCGTCGTGAAAGTGAAGTTGGGGGGGGAGGGGAGAATGATAAACCAACGACAGTGGGGATTTTTAGACCGACATTGACATTGGGTAGTATCCGGAACGGATACACTTTATACATCATCAGATAATGTACTATCACGAGAAGGGCAGATTATGATGAGAAGCCTGAATTATCGTATCCACCTCCGAAAAGAGCCGGAAGGCGGGTATACCGTCACCGTGCCGACGCTTCCCGGCTGCGTCACCTTCGGGGAAACCATCGAGGAAGCAATAACGATGGCACGAGAGGCCATTGAGTTGTATATTGAAGACCTTCAAGAGAAGGGTGAGGATATTCCCACTGAAGAAGAACTTCTTGAATACACCCTCACCATCGAAGCCCATGCCTAAACTTCCGGCACTCACTCCCCAGAAAGTCATCAGGATTCTGGAGGAGAAGGGATTCATACTTAGCCGGGTGAAAGGAAGCCACCATCTCTTCTTTCATCCTGAGACGAAGCGACGAACCATCGTCCCGGTGCATGGTCGGGATCTTCCTACAGGAACACTCCTTGAGATCCTTAAACAGGCTGGGATAGAGCGTTATGAAATAGAGGATTATTAATATCCCCCTTATTTTTAAGCTAAAATTTGCATTTGTCAAATAATCCCACCGACAACATACCTTTCTTTCTGTAAACAGACAACTCCATCACCCCCACCCACCTGCATCCAACCCATAGAACAACCATTTTATACATAGAACGATAATTCTCTCTATCGAATGATACCTGAGTTCAATACCTTTGCCGGTAACAAAATCCTCCAATGGCTCCTGATGAATCCTGATTCCAGGTTCCACATCAATGAGCTGGCCCGGGAGCTGGGCATCTCTCCATCAACAGTATTGCGATATGCCAATGTATTCCAGGAGGCCGGGATTGTCACCATAGAGAAAACCGGAACCGCCCACCAGATCATCCTTAAGAACGAAAAGCCAGTTGTCAAGGAGTTGAAAAAGTGTGCCATACTCCTTCTCCTGAATGAATACGGTATCGAGGAGATAGCCGGAGATAGACGGGAACTTACCGAGGATATTTCCGATGAGATCACTGGAAGAAATGAAATAAATGTTGTATCAGAGAATCGTGTAGCAGAGAATGATGAATCCACCTATGCAGTAGCAGGTCACGAGGGATCTCTCAATGTAATGTCGGTTGCACTGTACGGGAGTGCTGCATCAGGCACCTTCAGTGATGCAAGTGATCTGGATATCCTTGTCATTGGTGAAGCTGACCATGTCGATAAAGATACGATCCTCGCTATTCAGAAGAAGATTGGAAGACCAATACAGCTCACCGTCATTCCCTGGTATAGATTTGAAAGGAAGAAGAAAGAAGGCGACCCCTTTGTACAAAGCGTTCTTGAAAACCACATACTTCTCTTTGGGGCAGAGTTATGAAATTTGAGGAGTGTATTGCAAAAGGGCTGATCAGGAAAGATGAATCCGCGAAAGGCAGGGTGATTACATCCATCGAGTCATCAAGGCGATTCCTGAATGCAGCGAAAAAGAATCTCGATATCGATGAGCTTGAGATGGCAGAGATTGCAGCATATAATAGTGCATTCCATAGTGCGAGATCGATACTCTTCACCATGGGATATGTCGAACGAAGCCATACATGCCTGATAACTGCATTGAAAGCTCTCTCCTCAAACGCCGAGTTGCTGTCATTACTGAAGACATTCGACAAACTCAGGCTCTCAAGACATAATATACAATATGGAGGATCTCTGACTGGATTGGAGGAAGCATCGTATTCTGTGGAATTTGCCGAAGAATTTTTGATATTTATTGAAAATAGCCACCAATAATACGAAAAAGCACAAAAACAAAATGGACCGAGCGGGAATTGAACCCGCGGCCTCTACCATGCCAAGGTAGCGATCTACCCCTGATCTATCGGCCCAGCAACGATTGCGTCCTGAGATGATTATTATCCAGCGGCAATGACGCCCACTGACCTTATACTATTCGCAGGAGTCGCATAAATAGATTGTTTATTGGATACCACGGGGTCTCCGGTAATGCCTCTCTTCGTGCCTCTGGAAGAGCCCCTGCGAGCGCCCCTGATACTGCCTCTATACGTATCCCTGTTCGAACCCGGGTTAGTACCCCTGTCATTACCTCTGTTCGTACCCCTGTTAGTGCCCCCGGCACTCCTCCATTCTCCGCATCTCCTCTGCCGCCCGCCGCCGGGATTCCTCTGTGCTGACGGCGGCAACCGGGCGGCCGGCCCGGATCTGCTCCACGAGCAGGGGGGCCGCCCCGGGGGGTGGTGTCTGGGTGTGGAGGAGGACGCGGCGGCCGGTGTGGGGATTGCCCTGCTGGCTGCCGCCCTGGCTGCTCTCTCCTACGCCCTTGCCGCCGGCCTGATCTGTTTCATCACCGGGAGCATCGCCCCGGTGGTCGAGCCGCCAGACCTGCTTTCTTCCGCTGCGGCGGCCGCGTTTGGCGATTGGAGTTCCGTCCTTTTCGACGATATCGGCCGAGAAGTCGATGACGGGTGCATTGGCGATGGCGCCGCCGACCCCGAAGGAGTCGACGATATCGCGGAGGGCGGCGACGTCGGCTGCGGTGACGCCTCCTGAGAGGAAGATCTTCACATCCCTGTATCCATGAGTGTCGAGCTCCCACCGGACCTCACCGATGATGGAGCGGATATCGCCCCGGCGTGACCGGGGGGTGTCGAGCCGGACCGCCGAGCAGCCGATCCGGGCGGCGGCAAGGGCCTCGGCCTTCTCATCGGAGAGGGTATCGCAGAGCATGATCCGGGGCAGATCGGGGTCCGCATATTCTGCATATGCCGCCCACGCCGATTCAGGAGTATCAAACGAGAGGACATAGGCGTGGGGCATCGTCCCTGCAAGCGGAATCCCGGCGGGGGCGGCCGTATTGCTCACCCCGGCAACCCCGCCGATCCAGGCAGCCCGCTCGATCATGGGGGCGATCGCCGGGTGCTGCCGCCGGGAGCCGAACGAGAAGACAGGCCGGCCGGCTGCGAGGGAGACGATATGGGCGGCGGCGGTTGCGATACCCGAGGCATGGCAGAGGAAGCCGAGGAGGGCTGTTTCGAACCGTGCGATATCCCGGTAGTACCCCTCGATCACCATCACCGGCTCGCCTTCATAGAAGATCGATCCCTCGGGCATCGAAAAGACCGTCACCGGCTTGCCGTCAAAGAGCTCCATCACCGAGTCGAGCCCCGCCAGGATGCCAAATCCGAGCGGAAGCGATGCAACCGAGACCTCCATCACAACGAACGGGTTCACCCCCGCCTTCTCAAGCACCGCCTCGCAGCGGGGGAAGTAGATGTCGGTGCAGCCACCGCTCTGTATCAGATCAGGATCAAGACTCCCAAACCGGCTCATGGAAGTACAGATGAACGCAATCGGATAGAAAGATTGCGAAGGGTACCGGGGAGGGGGGAGGGGGGACATAGGGGAGTAGATGAGAATATGAGTCTTAACGTTATAGCCCTCTAAAAAACCGAAATATGTATATTCAGAATTAAAGGAGATGATTAGAGATATTCGTAGAAATCAACAGGATCAATTTTTGCCAACTTTAACACACCCCTTAAGGTTCCGATTTTCAATTCGCTATGTAATGGAACAACAGTTCCTATCTTTCCTGTTAATGTCATCTTGGAGAGTCTCACATGGCTCCCGGTTTGCCCACTTATCCCAAATCCATATTGTTTTACGAGGATTTTTATAACCATCTCACCTGAGATAGGTTTATACCCGGACACCTTCGGGCACCTCAAATGTGGTAATAATTGGCCGCCTGAAATCTTCCAGTGGGAACTCTTCAAGATACAGCTCAGTTGCTTCCTTAAGATTTGCAATGGCTTCTTCGATTGTAACACCCTGGCTCACAGTTCCCACTTCCGGGCACTCTGCGACATACATGTCATCATCCTTAAAGAGCACTGCTGTGAAAGTCTTCATGAATGTATCACCATGATTCATCTTCCTTTATAGATGATAAGAGTGTCCACGGTCCATAGTAACAAAAAGGCTCTCTTCTGAGAGGGGAGTCATCATCAACCCCCCAACTGCCAGTGAAATACCAGGAACTCCTTATGGAGCAACTACCCCCCCACACCATTACCAGAGAACGGTCCCAAATACTAATAAATACTAATTACCACTAAATTAGTAGTTAGCAGGAATTGGAAAAATGAAAAAAATCCAGAAACCCCCTCCCGAGAATAATCAGCAATCATCGCAGTATGCGCGAGCCATCTGCGGAGATGAGGGGGTCGAAGACGAAGTGCGCGAATATAACCGCAGGTACCTCTCCTTTGACGAATTGACATACAGGGTACCGGATCAGAAGAGAAGAGAACTCATCTGGCACCTGATGAAGGCTCACCGGAGACTTCAGTACGAGACGATCCCCTATCCCCCGCTCCCACTCATCTACTCCCTCACTCCCGATATCGCAAAGAACCTGCATACCTATGACAGGTACCTCTCCGGTACACTCAGGATCAAGAGCAATGAGATCCGGCCGGAAAAATCCTACATCATCAACGCCATGATGGAAGAGGCGATCGCATCAAGTATCCTTGAAGGCGCTGTAACTACACGCAAGAAAGCTCAGGAGCTGCTGATCTCAAAGAGAAAGCCAAAAAGCACCGATGAGCAGATGGTGGTCAATAACTATGAAGCAATGCAGTATATCCTTACTCAGAAGGATGAGCCGATCTCCCGGGAAATGATCTGCGAAATTCAGCAGATTGTCACACACAATACCATCAATACAGAGGACGTCGGAGTATTCCGGGATAATAACGAGATCGTCGTTGCCGATGCCACAACCGGAGCAATCCAGCACACCCCACCGGATCACCGGGAGATCGGGGAGATGATCGGAGCTTTCTGCAGGTTTGCCAATTATGATGATGAGGAAGCAGGGAAACCAGATGGTATCTCTATCCACCCGATCATAAAGGGAATCATCCTCCACTATCTCATCGGGTATATCCATCCCTTTGCCGACGGCAACGGGAGGACTGCCCGAACCATCTTCTACTGGTATCTCCTCTCACGGGGATACTGGCTCTTTGAATACATGGCAATCTCGCGGGCCATCCAGAGAACGAAAAAACAGTACGCACGTGCCTACCAGAAGACCAGACATGATGAGATGGATCTGACCTACTTCATCAACTACAATCTCTCCTGCATCAACGAAGCCCTGCAGGATCTGCTTCACTATATTGAAGAGAAACAGGCAGAACAGAAGAGGGCCCGATCCATCAGCCGGAAGGTACCGGGGATCAATGAGCGGCAGGCAGATATTCTCCGCACCATGATTGAGCAGGCTGACGAATATTTCACCATTCGCCAGATCATGCAGATGCATGCCGTCGTCTACGAAACAGCACGAACAGATCTGCTCACGCTTCTGGAGAGAGGATTCATCAGGAAAGAGAAGAGAGGGAAAGCATTCGTCTTCATCTTCAATGAGGAGGGCGGCCTCTGGATATCTCCAGGTGTCTGCCTTCCAACAGGACTTTGATTACAAAACCGGATGATACATCATTCACTTCGCCAGGATAAGGACTGTTCCTGAAGCTCGGGAGCAGTATACGTATTGCGATACTGCCTGAGAGCCCCGGCCCAGGAAAGGCGAAGCGGTTTACCCTCTCCGGTTTTCTGTTTTTGAAGGAGCGAGGTAATAAAATCCTTTACCTCTTTCCGATTATCCGGCGAGAGTTCCTGTATGAGATCTTCAATTTCTGTCATATAAGGTGCAATTCCTGGATTGAATACAAAATGATGCCAGATGAAACATTCAGATTATGCATATCAATTGTATATTGTCCAATGATAACAAGATTGTTTCTCTTCAGACAATGATATGCACCAGAATCATCACCACCCAACGACTAACAACTACTAATTACTACCAGATTAGTAGTTGGTAATATCCATTACCGGAAAATTACGAGAGAACGTCAGGACTGATAAAAAAATCCACAAAAACAGCCCCATTCAAAAAACAGGGGAGAAGACCTGCCCCGCCAGATGGTGAAGGTGACCAAAACCATCGGCCGCACAGAGCACTGGAGCAAAAAGCCTCCCCCAGGAGGGTAATTATCTCTCTCGGTATAAGAGGCTATGTATCAACTTCATCAATACAAAATGATGCACAGAGAACAGTTGGATGGATGAATCCCACACAATGAGGCTTCCTGACTGTTGGGAAAAGCTGTTGGAGATCTGCTTCCCCGGAGTAAGAAATACAAATGCCCCGGATGTCCAGAGATCCATCAACCTTATTATGAAGGCAGGAGAGGAGAGATTATGGCAGGTTTTTCAGATTGGATGGATGGCCGGGTTCAGACGCTCGGCTGGATCGATATGGGGCTGGTGAAGCTCAGCGTCTTTGCGTTTGCGCTCATGGTAGCAAAACTCTGGGAGCCGATCCTGAGTCTTGAGTGGTACTGGTATGGAATCGTCTTCGTTCTGGCAGCGATTCCGCCGATCTTCAGGATCTTCAGGCAGAGATAGCCCCCGGAGAGTGAAATCCGGCTTTCTCATGCAGCATCCGGGATGCCGGACTGATGTATTCCGCAAAGGCAATCCGAAATCCCCCCTCAGCCCTCAGATCAAGATACTCCGGATCTATCATCATCACCCTGGAGAGTACCAAAAACCATCTCATTCAATAATCCTGAAGTGAAACACTACTTCAGATGGCAGAGTACCTGGGGAAGGAGCAGAAACCATGCTCGGAATAATTGGTGGGACAAGCCTCCTCTTTGCGGACCTCCCCCCGCTTGAAGAGAAGGTGATTGCGACACCGTATGGAAAAGCAACCGTTTATTGCGGGGAGATCTGCATAGTGCCACGCCACCAGAACACCCTGCCCCCCCACAGGATCAATCACCGGGCACACCTGGCGGCACTGAAGATCATGGGGGTCGATCGGATCATTGCATTCGGATCAGTCGGATCCCTGAGGGTGAAGTACCCCCCCGGCTCGATCGTCATCCCAAAAGACTTCATCAGCTGGGGCGGCATCCCGACATTCCACGACACCACCATCACCCACGTGATGCCCGGTTTCGATCAGGATCTGATCGTCGGTCTCAGCACCATCCACCCGGATATCATGATCGGCGGCACCTATATCCAGACGATCGGCCCCCGGTTCGAGACACAGGCAGAGGTTCGGGCACTTGCAAAGATCGCGGATATCGTCGGGATGACGGTGGCAAGCGAAGCTACACTCGCAGCAGAGCTTGGCATGAAGATCGCCGCCATCTGCACCGTTGACAATTATGGAAACGGGATCGGCGACGATCAGATCAGCTACGACACTATCGTTGCTGCAGCAAAGGAAGGAAGCAGAAGGACGAGCATCATCCTTGAGAGGATTGTAAAGGAGTTTGGATAAGCATGATACCATTTAACGAACAGACATCGATTCTGATCAAAGGCGCCACCCATAACTGCAGAAAGACCGACATCTTCATCGATGAAGGAAAGATCCAGGCAATTGGAGAGGGGATCCGATCAGAGTACAAAGGCACAGCCGCATTTGAGATCGATGCGGGAGGCGACATCGTCCTGCCGGGGCTTGTGAACACCCACACCCACGCGGCAATGACTCTTCTGCGGGGATATGCAGACGACATGATCCTCTTCGAATGGCTCTCACAGAAGATCTGGCCACTCGAAGCACACCTCACCGGAGACGATGTCTACTGGGGGACACGGCTTGCCTGCCTTGAGATGATCAAAACCGGAACCATCGCCTTCAATGATATGTACTTCTTCATGGATCGGGCAGCAGATGCCGTCGAAGAGTCCGGGATGCGGGCATGCCTCGCTCACGGCTTCATCGATCTCTTCACAGAAGAGAAGCGTGAAGCAGAGATAAAAGCAACCATCGATCTCCACAACCATATCAAATCCAGAAACAACCCAAAGATCACCTTTGCCACCGGCCCCCATGCCCTCTATACCGTCTCGCCTGAAGGGCTCACCTGGTGTGCCGAGTACGCAAACGAGCATGATGCCGGCATCCATATCCACCTCTCGGAGACGAAGCAGGAACTCGATGACTGCATGAAGAACAACGGTGTCCGACCAGCCGCATACCTCGACAAATGTGGTATCCTGACCGACCGGACCGTCGCCGCCCACTGCTGCTATCTCGATGAGAGCGAATGCGAACTGCTAGGGAAGAGAAAGACCGCAGCATCCCACAATCCCGCAAGTAACATGAAGCTCGCAGGTGGAAGAGCAATCCCCTATAAGACATTAAAGGATGCAGGCGTTCCGGTGAGCCTTGGAACAGATGGCTGCGCCTCGAACAACAACCTCGATCTCTTCGAGGAGATGAAGATGGCAGCCCTCCTCCAGAAGTTCGCAACAGGTGATCCGACCATCCTCCCCGCAGCAGAAACAGTCGAAATTGCGTCAGGAGCCGGTGCAGAAGCACTGAGAACGGGCGGCGGCACCATCGCACCCGGATATGCCGCCGACATCATCCTGGTCGACAGGAACGCAATCTGCAATGCCCCCTTCCACAACCCAATCTCAAATATCGTCTATGCCTGCGGCGGGAACTCCGTCAGATCTGTCATCTGTGACGGCGCCATCCTGATGCATGACCGCGAGATCCCGGGAGAGGACGCAATCCTCGCCGGTGCAGAAGCAGCAGCAGTCGCACTGGTGGCCCGGAGAGAAGAAGAGATAAAAAACCAATCCTGAAAAACCACTTTTTTTAAAGATCTTACCCGCCACCTGCCGGGGGAAAGAGGACGATGATATCGCCGTTGTTGAGTCTGGTATCAAGACCATCGAGAAAGCTGATATTCCGGCCGTTTATCAGTATATTCACAAAATCCTTCAGCTCCCCCCTTCCATCCCGAAAGATCTCATCAGACAACCCCGGGTACTTCTCCATAAGAGTTGAGAGGAGATCGGAGATGGTTGAATTCTCCTGCATCTCCTCTGTACACTTTGCATCCATGATATTCCTGAGCGTGGCAAATGCCTTGACAGTTACCTGCATGCTGAATCCATCTCCCTGTATATTCAGTCTGTTCCTCTTTCCCAAAACCCCGCGGTGTATCAGAGGGATCAGCCCCGGTTCACCTCCGGACAGGGAACCGGGGAGATGCAAAATGATTATGCAAGACCAAGTTCACGCAGCTTCTCCTCTGTTGGCACACCCTCTGCATCCCAGCCCCGGACACTATAGTACTCACTGAGAAGAGGTTCACGCTCCCAGACCCGGCCCTTCGGACCGCCTTCCCGGAGTGGTTCGGTGAGCAGGCGTTTTGGGAGGGTATCATCTGCCTTTGTATAGCCGACCTTGATATTGAAGAGCTTCTGGAGGTTCCAGATCCGCTCTCCGATCCTGATGAACCCGGCGGCATCGAGATCAATTCCCATTGTGGCGGCGGTCAGATCGGCATAGTCGGTGGCATCAAGGGCAAATGAAGTAAAGAGACACATGCCCGATGCATCAATTGCAGCAGTGAGATCCTGGAAGATCTGCACCCACCCGGCTTTGCCCTCACTGGTGTAGGGATCAAGCTTCTCAGGTGCACCGAGCACCTCGGGGGAGATCATATATCCATAGACATGATCCCCTCCACGGTTTGATGTCGCATAGGAGAGGCCATGCCCCTGCAGCCCACGGGGATCATATGCCGGAAGCTCCTGCTTCTTCACACTCATCGAAAGCTCGGGGTGGCCGTGCCGTTCGGCAAACCGGTATGAGCCATCGGTCAGCTCAGCGCCAAACCCTTCCCGGAGACCGATCTGCCTGACCAGGTCGACAATACCAGCAGTATCTCCAAATTTCGGCCCATCTTTGATATAGCCCTTCTCCTGCATCTCCATGGCACAGGCAATGGAAGCCGGTGTGCCGATCGCATCAAGGCCGAGCTTGTTGCATTCCCATGCCGCCTTAATGACAGTATTGAGATCGTCAATCCCGAGATTTGCCCCAAATGCCCACATTGGCTCATATTCGGGCCCTTCATTGACGACACCATCAACTTCACAGATACGGGAACACTTCACAATACATGCGAAACACCCGGCATTCTTCTTCAGGACGGTCTCTGCCATCCGTTCACCGGAGATATTCTCAGCATTCTCGAAATGAGCGCTCTGGTAATTCTTCGTCGGGAGGATATAATTCTCATTGACGATATTGACGAGAACGGCAGTTCCATAATTGGTGAGCGCCTCACAGATACCATTCTCCTGAATTTTTGTTCTGATACGCTCTTTTACGGCATTTAACCGGTCTTTATCGGCCTCATCGATCCGGAGATCGCCTGTCGCAACAACGGCCTTGACATTCTTCGAACCAAGTACCGCTCCCGCACCGCTCCGGCCTGCTGCACGATCATGATCGTTGATCACACAGGCAAGGAGACTCTTCTTCTCTCCCGCCGGACCGATACAGGCGATCTTTGCCTTCTTGTCACCAAGATCCGAGAGGAATGCATCGGTTGTCGCATGAACATCCATGCCCCAGTACGAGGAGGCATCCCGGAGTTCGGCGGCACCTTCGTTTAGGTAGAGATAGACCGGCTTTTGTGCTCTCCCTTCAAAGACAACAGCATCAAATCCGGCTTTCTTCATCTTCCACCCAAACGTTCCGCCACTGTTTGCCGACATCAGTGTATTATTGAGCGGAGATTTTGTGCTCACCTCGTACCGGCTGCCAAGAGGAATACCAGTCCCGGTCGTCGGACCGGATGCAAAGACGAAGATATTCTCAGGTGAAAGCGGATCAACGAGGGGATCCATTCTGTCCGAGATGATCTTTGTTCCAAATCCACGGCCGCCGAGATAATCTCTCTTGAGTTCGGCGGGTGTTTCCTGAATATCGATCTTCCCGTGTGTGAGATCGACCCAGGCAATCTTTCCGGCATATCCATCCATCTGTGTCATAACCAATACCTCCTGTAAATGAAGGACGGGAAGTAGACTCAGTTATCTATGCCCACCCCTCAGGGTACCTGACGGGCACCCTGATGTGAGCATTAAGTTGATTAACTTAATAAGGTTTTGGATACGGCAGGTTACAGCACAGGGAGATGCGCTTCGCAATGAGCAAAAGGAGCCGTAATTGTAAGATGTAAGCTTCAAAATCATTCTCTGGAGAGAGGCAGAGAGAGACCTGGCCGGGAACCCGGCTTTTGGAAACTATCATTCCTGGCTCTTCTCCCCCATGAGAATCGCCCCAATGAGATAGAAGAAGAGGGATGTGAGCGCCATCTGGATAAAAAGGCCTATCGAAAGGGCAATTGTGAACCAGATACCATATCCGGTTTCCCCGGCAGTTCCAACCAACGCTGCAATCGCATCAAAGAGCATCCCCGGAAGCGGCAGCCGGTCTGCAAAGAGTGGGAGCGGGCCTCCGTCCCGGATTTCAGGATTGACAAAGAAGGCAAAGAAGAACGGAATCTGAAGAACGGATCCAATGGAGAGTACAGTCAGCCGGATCTTTTGGGAGAGCTGCTCCTTCCAGAGGATATAAGGCAGGAGAAGGGCCGTTACAGAGATCAATCCATATGATCCGAGGATGGCAAATGTCAGCCCCATATAGGCCGGGCCCTGTGGGTACTGCATATCTGCCAGAAGACTGCCGCCAATTGTGCCGAGAAATGCCAGAAGAAGAACGGCTACATACAAATTCTGCCGGGAGCGAAACTGCACAACCATACCGAAGAGTCGATAGAGCAGAAACGGAGAGAGGAGAATCGCGGCGAGTGCAAGGAGAATGCGATAGACCATCCCAATCACCACCGGCCCATCAGCCACCGGTATGAGAAGAAGAGCAGTACAGCTCCCGTTGCAAGCGAGACAAAGGCCGCCCGATCGATTGAGAGGGAATGGAAGACCCGGATACCACAGAACGTCAAAATGACAAAGACGATGACCGGCAGCACAATCATATGGGTATTTGGAACGAGAAGAGCCGCCCAGGCCAATGGGAAAACAACAGCAAGAGCATAGATGGCGGTTTTCATCGTCATCTCAAAGCTTTTTCTCACATCAACAAAGAGCAGGAAGAAGTGCTCGATAAGGCTCGTTCCAAGCAGGACAACTGCCCCGGTGAGAAGCCCGCCAGCAAGGACAATAATGAAGGGAAGAAGAAAGAGGAAGCCACCGGCACCCCCCTCGTGAAGCATCATCAAAAATGATACGCAGTAGACGAGGATCACAATTCCGAAGTACAGGAGGAGATCCTCCCGGAGCGGTTTCTGTTCAATCTGCTGAAATGAACGGAGGATGGTGTTGAATATGGTTTTTGATGACATAGAGTACTCCAAAACCACGCTCAGGACTTCAGGTTCGATTCACGCTTCATTGCCATGTACATGCCAGCCATACCAAACAGGAGACCCACATAAAACATCATCCCCGCAAAACCCCGCTTTGCACCTTCCTCCCAAATCCCAATACAAAAAACCATTACCATCAGGATCAACAGGAACACCAGGATTTTGAGAAACATGATCAGACGCCTACGATCCATGGAACACCCCAGATATACCTGCCTGCATGCGGAAGATCTCCCTTATTCTTTCCTCCCCTGTGAATCCTTTAATCTCCAGAGTCCGTATATGCAGAAGATCAGGATAAAACCGACAATGTTTGGGATTACACCCTCCATCAGCCAGCCAAAATCCAGCTGGAGAAGAAACGTTCCTGCCAGAAAGACAGACCAGATGAGATAGCCGTAAAAACTGCTCTTCAGTAGTGTTTCATTGTATCCCGGGCGGCCAAAGATATCCTCCCGCCTCATGTTAAGAATGCCGAAGAACCCGACAATAAACGGAATGGTCCCTATAAGTAGCCATTGGACAAATGATCCGGGCGAGAGTACCGAGTAAGGACCATGAAAAGTAAAGATCGTATTGAAGAGGATCAGAACCAGCACCAGAAATGCAACGAGGAAAACCCCATACAGGAGAGCAATCCTTCTCTCTGGGTCCTGTGTTTCCTCTTTTCGATCACCGGGAGCCGCCAGATTGGAATCAGGCATCTGCATCCCTCATAGATATCACGTAATGAAACCTTGATCTGATCTCTATTATACGTTCTGTCCCAATCAGCAAACTGTTGATCACCTCCGAATAATCTCCTGCAGCACCGTGAGCGTCTCGGCAGGCGTTCCCTTCCTCCCGACCAGCAGCACCTCCACCCGTTCGAGGAGCTGCCGGTAGTACTGCTGCCGGAGCTCTGCCTTGTATCTGCTCTTCACCAGCAGGTGGGGGTTGAAGTACGAGTTCGTCTCCAGCAGAAAGAGCGCCTCTTCAGTAGAGAGAACTCGTGTCTCCTCTGCATCAGGTGTCAGGATCAGGATGCGCCTGAGTGTGGTCAGCGGAAAGATCCGACCCTTGCCAATGGCCCATCGGAGATCCACCACCGCCCGGCCTTCGGCATCATAGTCGGATCGTTCCAGGAGCGGGGCAAACTCTGGCCAGGCAGCCGCCAGATCGGATCGGATATAGAAGTTCTTCTCACTCGAGTACGCAAGCGCCTCATCGCCGAAGATCCGAAAGAAGAACCAGTCATCTGCGATCACCCGGACCGCCGGGTCGAGGAGGAACCCGTACGTCTGGGTCGTCTTCCCGGCACCCGAAGTCCCGACAATCGCAAACCCCTCGCCACGGCGGTCAAGGCAGGCACCATGGCAGGAGGCGATCCCGTGGCCGTCCTCAAGGATATCCCCGGCCAGTGCAAGGGCTATTGACTTGATCCACCCGTAATAGGTCATATTGAAGAGGAAGGCAGTCTTTGAGGCGGGATCGTACCGTACTGCATTCCCGGGGAACGCAGGATTTTCCAGGACATACAATCGCCCGTGCGATCTGATCGACTGGGATGCAAAGAAGAAGTTCTCAGAAAACCGAAGCCGCACAGCATTGGAATCGGTGAGCAGCTTGATACAACAGCCATAGATCTCAGCTCTCACTTCATACAGCTTTGAGTGGTTCAGAGCTGAAACCAGTGAATCCTTCTCAGCCGAATCGATCAGAACAATCTCATACCCCATGATGAGGTAGTTGAGCCCTCAATTGATATGAATCTCCCCCCCACGAAGAGAACTATCAATACTCACTAAAATCACCCCGATAGAATCCCTAAAAGCTGAAGCTACAGAATCGGTGACGCAGGAGATCAGGCACCCGGGAGGTGAGGAGGATGATCACGATGTGGAAAGAACACCCTAATCCATGTACAATCGTCATTAAAACTGAAATAATAAGAAAAAAACCCACTCAAGCCGAAATAATGTAGGGAGTAGATACACCCAACGGGAAGGTGGAGAGACGAAGAGATCAGCCTCAGGCCGTCTCGACCTTCTCGGCATCCTGGAGGCCGAGTTCTTCAACTGCCTGCTGCCGCATCTTGAACTTCTGGATCTTGCCTGAGATCGTCATCGGGAAACTGTCGACGAACTTGTAGTACTTCGGCACCTTGTAATGAGCAATTTTTCCCTTGCAGAACGCCCGGATATCCTCCTCAGTCAGAATATCCCCGTTCTCGACCTTCACCCATGCCATCAGCTCCTCACCGTATTTGATATCAGGAACACCGATGATGTAGGCATCATCGATCTTTGGGTGGTGGTGCAGGAACTCCTCGATCTCACGGGGATAGATATTCTCGCCGCCCCGGATCACCATCTCCTTCAGGCGGCCGACGATCCGGATGTAGCCTTCCTCATCCATCACGCCGAGATCCCCGGTATGGTTCCAGCCATTTGGATCGATCGTTGAGTGGGTGGCGCTGGGATTATTGTAATAGCACTTCATCACCATGTAGCCGCGTGCACAGATCTCTCCGGGCTCACCACGGGGCAGAAGCCGCCGGGTCTGTGGATCGACGATCTTCAGCTCCGCATGCGGCATTGCCCGGCCAACCGTCGAGACCCTCCGTTCCAGCGGATCCTCGACGGTGGACATCGTAACCCCGGGTGAGGTCTCGGTCTGGCCATATACGATGACGATCTCGGACATATGCATCCGGGTATTCACCTCCTTCATCACCTCGATCGGGCAGGGTGAGCCAGCCATAATCCCGGTACGGAGCGTGTCAAGCTTGTACACATCAAAGTCAGGGAGCGAGAGTTCCGCGATGAACATCGTCGGGACACCGTGGAGTGCGGTGCACCGCTCATCCTGAACAGCCTTCAGCACCGCCTCGGCATTGAAGACCGGGGCCGGGAGCACCATTGTTGAGCCATGGGTGACGCAGGCGAGGTTTGAGAGGACCATCCCAAAACAGTGGTAGAACGGCACCGGGATACAGAGCCGATCTTTTTCAGAAAACCGCATCCCTTCCCCGATCACAAACCCGTTATTTAAGATGCTGTGATGGGAGAGGACGACACCTTTCGGGTACCCGGTTGTTCCCGAGGTGTACTGGATATTGATCGGATCATCAAACTCCAGCACCTCCTCACGCTCCTTCAACTCTCCGGGGGAGATATCCTCTGCCATCTCGTGGATCTCCTTCCAGAGGAACATCCCATCCTTCGGCTCATCTCCAAGGAAGATCACATTCTTCAGGTACGGGAAGGTATCCGAGTTGATCCTGCCGGCCCGCGACGATGCCACCTCAGGGCATGCCTCATAGAACATCCCGAGATAATCCGAGGTCTTGAACTGCCCCTGGATGATCAGGGTCTGCACCTCGGACTGTTTCAGGGCATACTCAAGCTCATAGGTCCGGTATGCCGGGTTGATGTTGACCATGATTGCACCAATCTTGGCGGTTGCGAACTGGACGATCACCCATTCCGCATAATTCAAAGCCCAGATCGCCACGCGATCCCCGCGCTCCACCCCAAGGGCCATCAGGCCGCGGGCAACAACCTCGACCTCATCAAGGAATTCCCGGTACGTATACCTGATGCCCTGATGAACCGAGACGAGCGCCTCGGTATCCGGGTATTTTACTGCGATCTGATTGAGCATTGCGCCAATCGTCTCTCCTCGCAGGGGTATATCCGACACCCCGCATGTATAGCTGCCTTCCACCATTCCTTAAGACGTACCGGCTCCAGAGGAAAAAAGATATCGAAATACGAGTTCGTAACTTATAAATTACGATACAGCCATTATTACAAGACAGGATCGGGGTCGTGGCCTAGTCCGGTATGGCGACGGGCTCCAGCGGTCTTGGCGTATGATGAACAATCGGGTCTGCTGATCGATTGAGATGATGACCCGTTGGAGCGCTGATGCTGATGTATCCGCTCATATGCTTGTCGGAGAGACCCGTCGATCGTGAGTTCAAATCTCACCGACCCCACCTTTCATTCTTCTAAAAAACGCTCTTTCTTTTATAGATCTTCGATCCATAGTTAAGAACAAGGCAGGAACTTTTGTATGTATTCAATAGGTGAAGCTTTAGTTGGCGATGGGCCTGAACTGGCACACATTGACCTGTTAGTAGGAGACAAGAACGGGCCGGTGGGATCCGCATTTGCAAATGCTCTCTCACAGCTCTCGGCAGGACACACCCCGCTGCTCGCAGTGATCAGGCCAAACCTTCTGACAAAGCCGGCAACCGTCATCATCCCGAAGGTTACCCTGAAGAAGGGCGAGCAGGTGAAGGAGATGTTCGGGCCCGTGCAGGCAGCAGTGGCAAAGGCCGTTGCAGACTGCCTCGAAGAGGGGCTCTTCAATGGCATCAACATCGATGAGATCGTGATCATCGCCAGCGTCTATCTCGCACCGGATGCAGAAGATTACAACCGGATCTACCGGTACAACTACGGGGCCATGAAACTCTCACTCTCACGGGCATTCGAATCCTTCCCTGACGAGAAGACGATCATCCACGAGAAGGACCGTGCAGCACACGGCGTCATGGGCTTCAAGGTACAGCGGCTCTGGAACCCTCCATACCTCCAGGTTGCCATGGATCTTGTTGACATGAACCAGGTCGGGCGTGTCTTAACAGAACTCCCGCAGAACGACCACCTGATCATCGAAGCAGGTACACCGCTGATCAAGCAGTTCGGCCTCTCCGTCATCGGCGAGATCAGGAAGATGAGGCCAAGCGCCTTCATCATCGCGGACCTAAAGACCCTCGATACAGGCAATCTCGAGACCCGGATGTGCGCAAATGCCTCTGCTGATGCAGTCGTCATCTCCGGCCTTGCCCCGATCTCGACCATCGAGAAGGCAGTCCTCGAAGCACGGAAGACCGGCATCTATGCAGTTGTCGATATGCTGAATGTCTCCTCACCGCTGAACCTGGTGAAGGAGCTTGCCAAGATCAATGCACTCCCGCATGTCATTGAGATGCACCGTGCAATCGATGCTGAAGGGAGCGACTATGCCTGGGGCGATATCCCGGCGATAAAGAAGGCAGCAGGCGGAAAGATCCTTGTGGCAACCGCAGGCGGCATCCGGGTGAATGTGGCAAAGAAGGCACTCGCCTCCGGGGCGGACATCCTCGTTGTTGGTCGTGCCATCACCGCAAGCAAGAACATCCACCATGCGGCAGAAGAGTTCCTCGAAGAGATCGATTCAGAAGAGATCGACCAGTTCCGTATCATGACGGACTTCTAACACTCTTTTTTCACCCCGAAAAACCCTTTTTCAGGAGGCATAGCCTCTTGGCAGAGGCGAAAAGAGTTCACCAGAGAAAAAAATCTCCGAAAAAATAGCAGGAAATATAGTCCCTAAAAATGAGGATCTCTCCTCACTTCACTCTTTAATCTCAACGAGGGTCACTTCAAAGACAAGCGTCTGCCCGGCGAGGGGATGGTTTGCATCGAGGGTCACTGCATCATCCTTGATCTCGGTGACACCCACTTCAATAACCTGATCTTCGCCGACCTGCACCTGGAAACGGTCACCGATATTCGGCGTGACATCCGGTGGGAACTGGTCCTTTGGCACCGGGAAGATCAGCTGGTCGTTCCGCTCACCATAGGCCTGGTCTGCCGGAATTTCAAGCCTCCGGGACTCGCCGGCAACCATTCCCTCAACACCCTGATCAAACCCGGGGATCACCTGTCCGGCACCGACTTCAAATTCCAGGGGTTCACGCTCAAGTGACGAGTCAAAGACCTCGCCATCTTCGAGTGTGCCTGTATAATGGATCCGAACAACGTCTCCAATTGCTGCTGCTGTCATACCTGAAGGCGTGTGGGTCGATATTATAAGTAAGAATCGGTCTTCCCAATCCAGCCCTGAAAGAGAGAATACATAATCAATGACTGCAATTCTCTCGGTATGGAGAAAAATCCTCTGCTGGTACAGCACACAACCGCTCATGAATACCGGGAGAAACCCTTCGACCTTGCAATCCTCCCACTGGGCTCGCTTGAGAGCCATGGTGGCCACCTGCCCTTCGCAACTGACGCCTATACTGCCGCCATCCTGGCAGAAGAAGTAGCGAAGCAGATCCCGGGGGCAGCCGTCCTTCCGGTCGTCCCCTACGGCGTATCCGAACACTACCGTGACTTCTCCTTCACCGTCTCGCTCAGGTTCGAGACAGAGATAGCAATCATCGGGGATATCCTTGAATCCCTCCACCGGGAAGGAATCAGGCACGTCTTCATCCTCAACGGCCATGACGGTAACATCGCACCGATCGAGATCGCATCGAGAAAGGTAAAGGTCGCCCATCCCGGGATGAAGATCGCCACGCTCGGGGCCTGGTGGGAGACGATCGCCCCCCTCCTCCCTGAGGGATTCTTCGAGGTCTGGGAAGGTCTTGGCCATGGCGGCGAAGGAGAAACATCAATCAGCCTCGCACTCTTCGAAGCACTCTGCCAGATGGACCATGCAGCAGGACGGGTACCGGAGCTCCCGGATTTCGGTGAGATCAAATGGCTCTTCTCTGAGATAACCGATACCGGGGCAACCGGCGATCCCACGAAAGGGAGCCGTGAGAAGGGATTTATCATGAAGAAGGTGCTCGTCGATGCGATCGTCCGGATGCTGAAAGAACTCAATGCAACAGGCTGGAATTACGGATACAAAGCCTGAGATCAGATCGGGATCTTTGGGTTCAGGAGCACTTCATCCCCGCACCCGTGAAGCGAGACGGCAGCCAGCGCACCGATCACCCCGCGGCCGCCGGCGATCCTGATCCCTGATGCCTCTGCCAGTGACTTCGCCTCGTCGATATCAATACGATCAGATCTCGCTTTTGCCCCATAGGCGAGGAGCCGTTCAGGACGGGAGAGGCCGATCTTCACCGCAATACCCCAGTGCGGGGATGACGATTCTCCGGCAATAAACGAGGCTGCCTGGTCAATGATCCCCGGAATCTGGTGATCTTCTGCTGCAAACTCGATCAGGCTGCATGAGTTGCCTGCCGTCTTCTCGGCAATCGCAGGCGAGAGCATCGCGACATGATGTGCAATCGGCATCACGCCATCCATCCTGCCGATATGCTGGAGGAGGGCATAGGCGAGTGCAAATGTCGCACCGTTCCCTTCAGTATCGGTATCATCGATCCCGATCGCCACCAGCCGGAGCGCCTTTGTATAGACATACCCCTCAACGATATTGCCGCTTCTGCGGGTATGCACCGCCTGCACACCGCGCGCACGTGACATCATCTCGGTCAGGGAGTATGAAGGTCCCCCAAACGACCGGATCGTCTGGATGATCTGATCACCATCCTTCCTGATTGCAACAACACTCACTGCCGGGAGTGGAGAGAGGCCGACATCCGCGGAAACATTTCCTAAATGCCCGCGTTCACGGAGGAGGGTCCCATCCCTCCGGACAGTGGAGAGGGCGCCGCCTGCCCGCCCGTGGTGGTGGCGGCAGAAGGCGGCGCAGCCTGAACTCATGCACTCATGGTAGATCTCGACGAGATCCTCATCACAGGTTGTGAAGATCCGTTTGCAGAGCGTCCGGGGGAGGGCAGTCCGGGCAATATAGCGTGCAGGCTCCCTCCCTCTCCCCGGAGCATCGAGAAGAATACATTCTTCCAGAACAAGGCGGTTCGTCCAGTCCTGTGCGGTTGATCTTGGGATACCGATCCGGCGGGCGATCTCAGCCACAGTAAAAGAGCCTTCATCCAGCGTAATTCGACGCATCATGGAGAGGATTTTATTCCTCTTCTCAAGCACCCCGGTCATATGCATCTCTGATGAAGTTAAGATCGGCGAGGATCGCACTGGCGGTCGGATAGGGGCCGGCACCTTTTCCGATGAAGGTCACCTGCCCCGCCAGATCGCAGCAGACGGAGATCGCATTCAGCGTCCCATCCACGACAAGCGGGTGATCAAGTGAGATCACGCGGGGTGAGACCCGGACCTGATTTTTCCCAGGCAGGATCTCACCGATCAACCTGATCGTCGCACCTTCGGCCTCGGCAAGGCTGAGAGCTTCGAGCGTGATCGAATCGATCCCGGTGATGGCGACATCATTCAGCGTGACATCCATCCCAAGGACCGTATTTGCAAGGATCACCAGCTTGATCGCAGCATCGATCCCCTTCACATCAGAGGTCGGGTCCGCTTCGGCATACCCGAGATCACGGGCCTCCTGCAGCGCCTGCGGATAGGTGAGCCCCTCATCCCGCATCCTCGTGAGGATATAGTTGCAGGTCCCGTTTAAGATGCCGTGGAGCGATTGAACCGTATTGCCTGCGAGACCCTGCCTGAGCCCGGAGACGATCGGAACCGCACCGGCAACGGTCGCCTCATAGCCGATCATCACGCCCTTCTGGTCGGCAAGCGCCTTCAGCTCATGGTAGGCACAGGCGATCGGCCCCTTATTTGAGGTGACAACATGTTTCCCCATGGCAAGAGCTGACCGGATCGTCGAGAGGGCGGGCTCCCCTGTATCTGCATTCGTGGGCGAGACCTCGACAAGGATATCAAATGCACCTGAAGAGAGGATATCAGCACTACCGACTCCCGTATCCCCGCAGAGACCCGTCTTCTCCTTCCGGGCAAGCACCTCCGGGATATCGAGGCCATCTGGATTGATGGCGGCAGAGCGGGAATCTGCAACAGCCGTGATAACAAAGCCTGTCTCAACAAGCGCCCGTGCAAGCCCCTGCCCGACTGCACCGAACCCGATGATAGCGAGCCTCATTCCATACCCCCGATTGGTTCAAGAATGAGAATATCTTTCTGTTCTGCGACTTCACGGAGGATTCTGACCGCATGGAGCATCTCCTCGGGAGAGACGGCACGAAGTGTAATCTTGGCAGTTGATGGCTCGTCGATGGCGGGCATCACCATATGCAGCTCTGAGACCTCCGCAAAACCTGTCTGATCGATACGGTCAACGGTATCGGTGAGATCGGTATGCATCAGGTGGCCGATCATAATCAGCGACTGTTTCTGGAGAAGCCGCTGCTTACCTATCCTGACAACACCGCACCCACGTTCACGGAGGGCTTCGATCAGAGCATCAAGCTTCTGTTCAGCGAGTTCAAGGACGACATCCACTTTCAGGGTGTTCTCGGAAGTCGTCTGATCACGCTGGTGAATGATCGTAATGATATTCCCGCCGATATCCGAGATCGGTTTTAATGCTCCAAGCAGCTGGCCCGGAGTATCCTTCAACTCAAGCTTCATCGAGATCTGCAACGCCCATTCCACCTTATAGTTATACTAGTCGTCTGCTGGTGATAAGAAGGATTCGGAGATCAAAAAAGAAGTTATTTCTTTGAGCCCGGTGCGCCGACAACAATCGGGAGCGAATATGCTATCTCACCAAGCAGCTCACCGGGGAGACCCATCACCATCTCGCCATCGGCAATACCCGAGTACTTCCGTGACCCATCGCAGCCAAGCGAGATATTCGGCTTTCCGCTCAAATACACCGTTGCAGTCGCATCAGAACAGACCGACTGGATCCCGGACATCTCCGAATAGATCCTGCCGCCCATCCGGTACAGGATAGCCTGTGCCAGCTTCAGCATCGAACGCGGCTCGGCAATGATCAGCACTACATGCGGCGAGAAGGTGGCTGATTCCAGTGGCGAATACAGGGTGGCATAGGTATCGCCTGCAGGCAGGTGGGGGACGTTCTCTATCGTCCGGCGGCAGGCAGCCCAGCTCTCGTATTTGCCGAGGGCAAAATAGAACTCGCCGGATTTGAGGGAGGGCGTCCGTTCCCGCAGTCCAAGCGCCCAGGCGCCGCCCATGCAGGCATGTTTCTCAGCGGTTGCATAGAAACATTTCCCCTCATTTCGTGCCAGTGAGATCATCTGGCAGTGCCTCATCTGCCCGTTCGCCTCTTCCATCCCCTCGGGGATTTGCTTCTCAGATCCTGCCAGCTTGATGGCAACCGGAGAGCCTTGCAGGCCGAGTTGTTCTTTCAGCAGTTTTGATATCGCAGCAAAATCCAGATCGGTTCGCATCTCATCCATATCGTTCACACCCCTCCATTTTCTACAAGACCCTATTTATCCTTCAAAGGATAAATCTGATGATCAAAGCCGCCGCAGTTTCTGCTCGACCTTCTCAAAGAAAGTCCGTTCGCTTTTGACAAAGAGGGCAGGATCAGCCGATCTTGTTACCTGGATCGAACCGGAGAGGCCAAGCGGCTCCACCTCGACCCCATCGATGACCAGGTTGGCGGGCTTTGTACTCTCGAGGCGGATCTCGATCTTCCGGTCTGTTGAGATGATATGAGGGCGGGATGAAAGCATATAGGGGGCGAGCGGGACGATCAGCACCCCGTCTATCCAGGGATCGACAATCGGACCTCCCGCACTCATCGCGTATGCGGTTGAGCCGGTCGGCGTGCTGAGGATGATCCCATCGGCACGGAATGTCTCGGCAACATCCCCGTCGATTACAATCGAGAACCGGAGCATCTTTGCAGGCCGTGAAGTGACGATCAATGCCTCATTGAGTGCATCTCCGACAGGGCCGTGATCGCTCTCAAAGGCAAGGCGCATCCTCTTCTCCACCGGAAAGCCCGGTTTGAGGGCGGTGAGGAACTCAAGTGCATGGCCCCGCTCGAGATCCGCGAGGAACCCGACCTCACCCCAGTTGATACCGATCACCGGGAGTTGCGGCTGCATCTTTGCAACAGCCCTGAGGACAGTCCCGTCCCCCCCGACCGCAACCACCAGATCTGCCCGGCCCGGGAGCTCTTCAAAGGAGATTCCGCCATCCCGCTTCATGGTTTCGGCAGTATCGTGTTCAATGAGCACCATGTGCCCGGCCATCCTGAGGTCATCTGCAAGCGTGCCTGCAAACGCAATCGCTTCTTCGCGATCGATCCGTGAGACGATGAAATACCGCATTCTTCATCTGAGATACTCGATCACTTTCCGGTGGATCACCGTATTCGTCGCTACCATACACCCCCCGACAGAGACATCATCGGGGAAACTCACCGGACCGCCATCCGGTGCCGATACTACCCCTCCGGCTTCTGTGCAGATGAGCATTCCGGCGGCGGCATCGGTGATCCTGAGGGTATTCCTGAGATCGATAAATCCATCAATGCGACCACATGCGACATAACAGAGTTCGAGAGCTGTTGCACCAAAGAGACGCCACCTCCGGATCTCGCTGCCAAGCCGGATGATACTGGCGGGGTCAAACTTCTTCCCGTACAGGCTCATCGCACTTGTATGCAATGACGAGACCTTCGATACGGAGACCGGCACTCCATCCAGAAACGCACCGCCGCCCCGAACGGCATAGAACTCCTCACCTGAGGCAAGATCCATCACGTACCCCTCTTTCATCTGCCCATCAGTAGCATATCCAAGGGATATCGCATAGAAAGGGATGCCTGCAACGGCATTATAGGTACCATCGATCGGATCGAGGTAGATCGTCGCCTCTTCTCCCGGCAGATCAACATGACCGGCCTCTTCGCTGATCACCCGTGTGCAGATGCCTGCCTTCCTGAGATGATCGAGCACAAGCGACTCGGCAACATCATCGATCACTTCGGTCGGTGTCTGATCCGCACCCATCCTGATCTCGGCTCCACCCTGCCCGGTACCGACGAGATCACGGATCTCTGCACGGAGCGGAATGGAGAGCTCCTGGCATGCGGCAAGGAGGGGCGTTTTGTTCATCACTGCGTTGTCTTTATGTTCTTTAGATTCAATAAATTACTCCTGCGAGAAAATATCATGAAAGAACAGACAGAAGTTGGTAAACTCAAGGAAGGCCGCTACATGGTTATTGACGATGAACCATGCAAGATTCAGAGCATCTCCACCTCAAAGCCAGGAAAACACGGTGCCGCAAAGGCACGGATCGATGCAGTTGGCATCTTTGATGGTGTGAAACGGTCGTTTGTATCACCGGTCGGAGCAAAGATCTATGCCCCGATCGTTGAGCGGAAGAGTGCCCAGGTCATCTCGATCGCTGCAAATACCGTCTCCTTCATGGATATGAAAGACTACTCAAACTTCGAGCTGAACGTCACAGACGACCAGCTTGAGCATATCGAGCCCGGCAAGGAGATTCCCTACATCGAGTCACTCGGTAAACGGAAGCTTGACATCTGAATATGCAATCCTTCTCAAACTCTCTTTTTGCCGATGCCGAAGCTTCGTATGAGGAGGCACGGTATGTGATATTCGGGGTGCCCTATGACGGGACGACCTCATACAAGCCGGGCACCCGTGCCGCCCCAAACGCAATCCGGGCGATCTCGTACAATTTCGAGCCATACATGCCCGAGTACGGATTCGATCTCACAGAGATCCCCTTCACCGATCTCGGAGATCTCTACCCGGCGGTGGATCCGGAGATGGTGGTCGATCAGGTTGAGGATACCGTCTCGATGATCCTCTCTGATGGAAAAGTGCCGGTGATGCTCGGCGGAGAGCACTCGGTCACCATCGGTGCTGTGCGCGCAGCCATGCCGGAATGGTATGTGGTCTGTGATGCACATCTGGATTTCCAGAACGAATACCGGGGATCCCTCTATAACCATGACTGTGTCTCGGCACGTGTCCGCGATCTTGGTATCGGGAATATCATCATCATCGGTGCGCGGAGCGGATCGAAGGAGGAGTTCAAAGCAGCAGGACACCACCGGATCTATACGGCAGACGAGGTCCATGATCGGGGAATCATCGCTATCCTCGATGAAGTGAAAGCAGCCATTGCAGACGATCCCATCTACCTCTCGATTGATGCGGATGCCATCGACTCATGCCTCACGCCGGGCCTCGGGACACCGGATCCCTTCGGGATCACGCATTGGGATCTCAGATCCGTAATCCGGGCGCTTGCAGGTCAGGCAGTGGCATTCGACTATGTCGAGGTGCTCCCAAATGATTCGGAGCAGACTGCCGCGGTTGCCGCAAAGATGATCCGTGAATTCATAGGCAGCCGCGAGCATGCGGCGAAGAAGAAGAGATGAGACGAACCCTGATGACAAACAGATCAGGCATTCCGAAAATGATCGGAATAGTTTTGAACGGGTTCGAATCAAGACCTTTTTATCCTCAAGATTCCATGTAAGAGTGGTGTCTTGTGAGTTTACGAGACTGGATTATTCCAAACGATCATGTCTTCTTTGATATCTTCGAGCAGCTCGCGGATACTACAACAGAGGCTGCACGCCTGCTTGTTGATCTTATTGATGACTATACCAATATCGAGCAGAAGGTCAAAGCGATCAAGAAATTCGAGCACCAGGGTGATGCCCTTGCTCACCGGGCATATGCCGAGCTGAACAGGAGCTTTATCACCCCGCTTGAGCCCGAGGAGATATCACGGCTGACAACAGCCCTGGATGACATGCTCGATTTTGTTGACGGTACCGCCAGGAAGATGCTGACCTATGGGATTGAGGAGACAGACCCCTATATGAGGGAATTTGCCAAGATCATCTATCTTCAGTCGAGCGAGGTCGCAGTGGCAGTACGGGAGGTTCGGAATCTCAAAAAACCTGAGAATCTCGAGAAGAAATGCATCGAGATCAACCGGCTCGAGAACCTGGCCGATGATGTCCTTGCCCATGCAATAACCGATCTCTTCAACAATAATGATGCGATCCGGATCATCAAGCTCAAAGGGATCTACGAGAGCCTTGAAGAGGCAACCGATAAGAGTGAGGACGCAGCAAATGTCCTTGCAGATATAGCAATACGTCATTCGTGAGTTTTTATGGAGTTCCTTATCATTGCGGGGATCGGACTTGCCCTCCTCTTCAACTTTGTAAACGGGTTAAATGATGCTGCGAACTCCATCGCCACTGTGATCGCCACCAAGGTGCTCACCCCGCTCCAGGCCGTCGGGCTGGCCGCTTTTTTTAACCTCGTCGGTCCGTTCCTCTTCTCGACTGCCATTGCAAAGACGATAGGAAAAGGGATCGTCGATCCCGCCATGCTCACCCCTTTTGTCCTCGTCACCGGCCTTGTCGGGTCGGTCTTCTGGGTCTTCTTCTGTTCTCATTTTGGCATACCGGTTTCAAGCAGTCATTCACTTGTCGGTGGGATCATGGGTGCCGGTATCGGGGCAGCAGGTTTCTTTGCAGTGATGTGGCCGGACTGGAATACCATCATCCTGATGCTCGACATTGCGCTCTTCGGCGCAGTGGCAGGTGCACTGATATTCGGAGCAATTGCATATTATGCAGGAGATAAAAAACCGATCTATTTTGGCATTGGAGCGCTCATCGGGATCGCGATCATCATACCGGTCTCCATGTTCCTCGACATCATCGAGATCAAGGGAATCCTTGCCATCGTCTTATTCATCGTCGTCTCCCCGACCCTCGGGTTCATCGCCGCCTATGCGTTCGCCGCCTTTATCATGCGGTACTTACGCAACGCCAGCACGCCACAGCGTATGAACTATATCTTCAGGAAACTCCAGATCGTCTCGGCATCATTCCACGCCATCGGTCATGGGAGTAATGATGCACAGAACGCAATGGGTATCATCACCGCCATACTTCTTGCAGGAGGCTTAATAACGGTCTTTGAGGTGCCACTCTGGGTAATATTCGCCTCCTGTGCCGCAATATCGCTTGGCACGCTCCTTGGAGGATGGCGTGTCATCGATAAGCTGGCAAACAGGATCACCCGGATCACCCCTTATCAGGGCTTCTCGGCATCCACATCCGGCGGTCTTGTCCTCTCGGCGATGACGATGCTCGGCATCCCGGTCTCGACAACCCATGCAATGAGCGGTGCAATCATGGGTGTCGGCACCACGCAGGGGTCAGCTGCCGTCCGGTGGGGGGTTGTGCGGGAGATTGTGATCGCCTGGATCATCACGATACCGGCAGCGGCTCTCGTCTCCTTCTGCTTCTTTGCGATCGCCTCACCCTTCTTCTTTTGATAGGGCATAGCGGCAGAGGTCCCGGAGAACGCAGGTTTCGCACTGCGGTTTTCTGGCAGGGCAGACCTCTCTCCCATGCCGGATCAGCAGGTAGGTGATCCCGCCCCAGTGGGATTTCGGAAAGAGCTTAGTCAGATCCTGCTCGATCCGATCAGGGTTTGCCGAGTCCGAGAAACCGATCCGCTGTGCAAGACGGCGGACATGTGTATCAACTGCGATTCCTTCATCGATCCCAAAGGCATGGTTTAAGACGATATTCGCAGTCTTCCTCCCGACACCGGGGATCGTCAGGAGCTCGTCCATTGTAGCCGGCACTCTGCCCCCGAACCGCTCGACGACTGTCCTCGCCGCACCGGTGATATGCCGGGCTTTTGCATGGAAAAACCCGGTTCTGTGGATGATCCCCTCCACCTCCTCCAGATCCGCACCGGCAAGTGATTCGGGTGTCGGGAAACGTGCAAAGAGAGAGGGCGCCACCTTGTTCACGGTGGCATCGGTGGTCTGGGCAGAGAGGATCGTCAGGATCATGCACTGGAACGGATCCTGGAAATGCAGAAAACTGTTCTCCGTATGGGGATAGCGATCATTCAGGCGTGAATAGATCAGAAAAGCGGTGTTTGGGTCCATCTCACAATGGGGTAGCGCAGATTCGAACTGCGGTCAAAGCGTCCCAAACGCTCTAGGATGGACCAGGCTACCCTACTACCCCGCGACCTTACTAAATTGAGGGTCTATCTAAAAAAGAGTATCGTTTTATCCGCATATCAGAAGGGGAGAACGGAATTTGACTTCTCTGCAACAAGAGTGCCGTTAAATGTCCCCTCTTTGAGCGCTGTTACGATATCGCCAGGTTTTCTCCCATCCATCACGATGAAGGGGATGCCGCTCCGCTCAACGATCTTGGCTGCCACCAGATCGACGATCATGTTCGATCCCGCGCCCATCCGCTCCTTCATGATGATCCGGATCAGGTCATCGGGGGTGATCATCGAGTACCGCTCTGCCGTGGCATCTTTCCTCGGATCAGCTGAATAAATTCCATCCACCGCTGTCGCATTCACGAGCAGATCTGCTCCAACCTCCTCTGCAAGGACTGCTGAGACTGCATCGGTCGTCTGGCCGGGTGTAACCCCCCCCATGACGACGATCCGCCCGTGAAGCGCTGCCTGCTTCGCCTCACGGTAGGTTGCCGGAACGGTTGGATAGGCAGCATCGCCGAGTGCTGCGATCAGAAGAAACGCATTGATCCGCGTCACCATGATGCCGATTTCATCTGCGGTGCCCTCATCAATGCCGAGGCTGCGGCAGACCGTTATGTACCGGCGTGCCTCACCTCCCCCTCCACAGACACAGAAGACGGAGTAGTCCTGTTGAATCTCCCGGAGCACTGCTACCCATGCACTGAGATTGTTCGACTCAAGTGTGGGTACGAGAACCGACCCGCCGACCGAGATAATTACCTTCTTCATGGTACCGTATACATTTCATCATGGATCACATATAATGCCGTGTTCCACAGAGTGGAGAGATCAAAACGGGGTGAATGAGGAGAGATGAAGGAAGCACGAATGTGGATTGGAGAAGATGAGGCGATACGCTGCTGCCTCTGCCCGCACGGGTGCCTGATCAGGGAAGGAAGCCAGGGCATCTGCGGGGTTCGCGGGAACCGGGACGGGAGACTCTATGCGCTGACCTATGGGAAGATCGCCTCGGTGGCAATCGACCCAATCGAGAAGAAGCCGCTCTTCCATTTTCTCCCCGGCACCACCACCTATTCGCTCGGGGGGATCGGCTGCACCTTCCGGTGCCGGCACTGCCAGAACTGGGAGATATCGCAGGCAGGGATCGACGAACTCCCGCTCCGGCAGATCGGGCCGGAAGAGGGGGTCTTGCAGGCAGAGCGATCCGGTGCCGCGAGCATCACCTGGACTTATAATGAGCCGACGATCTGGCATGAATATGCCCTGGATATGGGAAGGATCGCACGAGAACACGATCTGAAGACGATCTATGTCACCAACGGCTACATCACCGAAGAGGCATTGAACGAACTATCGCCGATGCTCTCTGCCTTCCGGGTGGATCTGAAGGCCTTCAATGATGACTTCTACGCAAAGATCTGTGGAGGCCGTCTCCAGCCGGTGCTGGATGCCACAATCCGGGCAGATGAGCTCGGTATGCATATCGAGACGGTGACACTGGTGATCCCCGGCGTAAATGATGATCCGTGCGAGATCGATGCCATGATCCGCTGGGTGATCGAGCATCTCGGCCCCGATACCCCGATGCATTTCACCCGCTACCACCCTGATTACCGGATGAGCGATCCCCCCGCAACACCGCTTGCAACGCTTGAGCGGATCTACCATCGGGCGCGGGAGCTCGGCCTTGAGTATCCCTATCTCGGCAATATACCGGGATCATCATACGAAGACACCTGGTGCCCATCCTGCGGGGCGGATCTGATCCAGAGGAGAGGGTTTTCTGCCGGGTTGGTGGGGCTTGATGGTGACCGGTGCAGTACCTGCGGCCACAGGATACCGGTCGTGCTTGGATGACTTCTGAACCCCGGTTCCTTGTGGACCGGATGCTTGGGCCCCTCACCCGGTACCTCCGGCTCCTCGGCTATGATACCGGAAGCGCCGACTCCCTGCCCCCCGGAAACCCAAAGGAAGATACCAACCTCCTCCAATGGGCAGAACGGGAGGAGAGGATACTCCTCACCCGCGACCGTGAACTCGCCGGCCGGGCCGGGGGCCGGGGGTTCTATATCGGGGAGAAGGAGATCCTCGATCAGCTCGCATTTCTGAAAGAACGGGGGCTGATCGACCTCTCGGTCCGGCTGATCCGCTGCTCGATCTGTAACAGCCTCCTCGAAGATGCTCCCGAAGAGGAGATCCGGGGTGCGGACTATGCACCGACAGGAGAGAGAGGACCCACATTCCGCTGGTGCCCCTCATGCAGGCGGCTCTACTGGATGGGATCCCATACCGATGATATCATCGGGCGGATAGATACGCTCAATCAGCGATCTGAATAGGCCCCCTGATTCTCCCAGTATTCGTACTCGGACTTCCATTCGTTCTTGTTGGAGCGGACGAGCTCGATCATATGTTCCCGCCGGATCCGGCGCTCTTCCTCCTGCTCGGGATATGTCCGCTGCTCCCTGATGGCCGCGGCGAGATCGGCACCGAGTGCGGTTGCTGCCGGGATCGCCGCATCCACAGCAGCGGGGTCTCCCATGATATTCACGCCAAGCGATCCGACGGTGGTGCCACCGAGCATCCTGATCACGCCGTTCTGGTACTCCGCCACCTCTTCGGCAAGAGCTCCCCCGGCAGTTGAGAGACTGCACCCGTATTTACCGGAGAGCCGCTGGCAATGCACGGCATCGGAAAGGCGGTCGAAGACGGTCTTCAGCTGTGCAGTCACCGAGTTGATGTAGACGGGAGAGGAGAAGATGATCCCGTCTGCATTGAGAAACTGATAGTAGACAGCCTCGAAATCATCGTCAAGGACACATTCACCAGTGATGTGACAACTCCCACATCCGTTGCAGTACCCGATATCCAGCTCACCGATATCAATCACAGTGGTTGTGGCACCTGCCCCTTCCGCACCCTCACATGCGGCGAGGAGGAGTTGTCTGGTCGAGCTCGAGGAAACCCTCGGGCTCCCGTTGAAAGCAAGAATCTTCATGAAAGAGAGATTCCGGTTCTGTAAATATAAAGCTTTGTATTCGTTACTTATTTAATAGTGATGGAGGAAGTATACTACCAGTATGAGCAGCACCCATCCACCTTCTTTCGGAGACGCACGTGAAGCAGGTATCCTGATCGCAGAAGAGATCCGGGCACAGGTGGAGATCATCCGGGGCTATCTCGACCAGCTGGACCGGGGATGGATCAAGTCGGAGACGGTGAGATCATTCCTGAGACGCCACTATCGTTGACACCATCTCTAGAGCTAATACCACCCATGATCAACAGGTACAGCACTGATGAAAGACTTGATTGTTCGTGGAGCACGGGAGCATAACCTGAAGGATGTCACCGTCATCCTCCCCCGGGACCAGCTGATCGTCATCACCGGCGTCTCGGGTTCAGGGAAGTCCACGCTTGCCTTTGATACCATCTATGCCGAAGGGCAGCGGCGGTACGTCGAATCCCTCTCTGCATATGCCCGCCAGTTCCTTGGCCAGATGAATAAGCCCGATGTCGATGCGATCGAAGGGCTCTCCCCCGCAATATCGATAGAACAGAAGACCACCTCGAAGAATCCCAGGAGCACCGTCGGGACGGTCACCGAGATCTATGACTATCTCAGGCTCCTCTTCGCACGGATCGGGGTGCCACACTGCCCCGAACACGGAACCCGGATCGAGTCCCGATCACCCCAGCAGATCGCCGACACCATCGCAGCACACGGGGACGGGATGGTCACCATCCTGGCGCCGGTTGTCAGGCAGAAGAAGGGAACCTATGCAAAGATCATCAAGGATCTCGATTCTGAAGGGTTCTCCCGCGTCAGGGTGGATGGGATCATCCAGAGAACCGACGAGGAGATCCCGCTTGAGCGGTATGTGAAGCATGACATCGAGATCGTCATCGACCGGCTCGATCCCGCCGAGACCTCCCGGCTCGCCGAGGCATGCGAGACCGCCGTGAAGCGATCGGGCGGGCTCGTGATTGCGGCCTTTGAGGACGGATCCGAGGAGACCTACTCTGCCACGATGGCATGCCCGATCTGCGGCTTCTCGGTTGAGGAGCTCCAGCCCCGGTTCTTCTCATTCAACAGCCCCTTTGGGGCATGCGAGACCTGCAATGGTCTTGGATTTCAGATGCGGTTTGATCCCGACCTGATCATCCCGGATAAGGATCAGAGCATCGCAGACGGTGCGGTGGCATTGTACCGGAACTTCCTCGACGGGTACCGGATGCAGTATCTTGGATCTGTTGCCGAACATGCCGGGTTTACGATCCATACCCCGATCCGTGACCTGACCGAAGAACAGCTCCATACCCTGCTGTACGGATCAGACGACCAGATCAGATTCTCCATGAAGATGAAGCGGTGGGATGCCGAATGGTCACATAAAGGTGCCTGGGAAGGGCTGATCCCCCAGTCTGAACGGCTGTACCGGGAGACGAAATCCGAGTACAGGCGGGAGGAGCTTGAGAAGTTCATGCGGCTCACCCCCTGCCCCTCCTGCGGGGGATTGCGGCTGAAGAAGGAGGTGCTCGCTGTCAAAATCCACGGATACTCGATAGCGGACGTGACCGACCTTTCGGTCGGAAAAGCACTCGCCTTCTTCACCGATCTCCCCCTCACGCCGAAGGAGGAGGAGATTGCACGGCAGGTCAAAAAGGAGATCCGATCCCGCCTTCTCTTCCTCGAACGGGTGGGACTATCGTACCTCACCCTCTCACGGAACGCAGGCACCCTCTCCGGCGGCGAAGCCCAGCGGATCCGGCTTGCCACCCAGATCGGATCAAACCTGATGGGCGTCCTCTATGTGCTGGACGAGCCCTCGATCGGCCTCCACCAGCGGGATAACCACCGCCTGATCGAGACCTTAAAACACCTCCGCGATCTCGGCAACACCGTCCTCGTCGTCGAGCATGACGAGGATACGATCCGGCATGCAGACTGTATCGTGGATATGGGACCGGGGGCGGGGATCCACGGCGGCGATATCATCGCGATCGGATCCCTTGATGATATCATCAATGCAGAAGACTCCCTCACCGGCCAGTACCTCTCCGGCAGGATCACGATCCCGGTACCGAAAGAACGCAGGCTGAAAGGTCCCTGTATCAGGCTCAATGGATGCACCGAGCATAACCTGAAGGATATCAACTGCGAGATCCCGATCGGCCTCTTCACCCTCATCACCGGGGTCTCGGGATCCGGCAAATCAACGCTCATCTATGAGACCCTGTACCCGGCGCTGATGAACATGATCCACGGATCCCGGAAGGATACCGGCGCCTTTGCATCCCTCACGGCAGATGAGGAGATCGACAAGGTGATTGTGATCGACCAGAGCCCGATCGGCCGGACACCGCGATCGAATCCCGCCACCTACACAAAAGTCTTTGATGAGATCAGAAAGATCTTCGCCGAGACGAAAGAGGCGAAGATGCGGGGGTATAAGCCGGGGCGGTTCTCTTTCAATGTGAAAGGGGGGCGGTGCGAGACATGCCAGGGTGACGGTACCATCAAGATCGAGATGCACTTCCTCCCCGATGTCTTCGTCGAGTGCGAGGAATGTAAAGGAGAGCGGTATAACCGCGAGACACTGGAGGTCCGGTACCGGGGGAAGACGATCGCGGATGTCCTGGCGATGAGTGTCGAGGAGGCACGGAACCTCTTCGAGAACATCCCCGCAATCAGGCAGAAGCTCGATACCCTCTGCCGGGTGGGGCTTGGGTACATCAAGCTCGGGCAGAGCGCCACCACCCTCTCCGGCGGCGAAGCGCAGCGGATCAAGATCACCCGCGAACTCGCAAAGCGGGCAACCGGCAGGACCCTCTACCTCCTGGATGAGCCGACAACCGGCCTCCATTTCCATGATGTCAGCAAGCTGATCTCGGTGCTCGACGATCTTGTGGAGAAGGGGAACACGGTTGTGGTGATCGAGCATAACCTCGATGTGATCAAGTCCGCCGACCATATCATCGATCTCGGCCCCGAAGGTGGTGATGGCGGCGGGGAGATCATCGCGGCAGGGACGCCTGAGGAGATCGCAGGTGTCCCGGAGAGCCATACCGGCCGTTTCCTCAGGCCGCTCCTTGAACCATGATCGATACCACCCATATTCCCGGGGAGCCGGGTTCATACCTCTTTCTGGATGAATCCGGCACCGTCATCTATGTCGGCAAGGCAAAGAACCTCAGGAAGCGGGTGCAGAGCTATTTTACAAAGAAAGGACTGGATCCAAAGACCGCGGTGCTGGTTGATGCGATCAGATCAGTTGATTTCATCGCCACAAAGGATGAGACAGAAGCCCTCATTTTAGAGAACACGCTGATCAAGCGGCACCAGCCGAAGTACAATATCGACCTGAAGGATGCAAAGAGCTATGCCTTCATCCACATCTCCGGGGATCCATTCCCCCGGATCGGGATTGCACGGAAGGCAGGGGCAGAAGGGAGGTACTTCGGCCCCTTCGTCTCGGCCCGTGAACGGGACCGCCTCCTTGCGATGATGAAGAAGATCTTCGGCCTCCGCTCATGCAGGCGACTCCCAAAACGTGCCTGCCTCAGGTACCATATCAATACCTGCCCGGCACCCTGCATCGGAGAGATCTCTGAAGAGGCCTATGCAGAACGGGTGCGGCAGGCAGAGGAAGTTTTAAAAGGAAGGACAAAGGAGCTGATCCATGAACTGAAGGCCGGGATGGAGCGGCTATCTCACAACTGCGAGTATGAGTTTGCAATCACGATCCGGGAGACGATCACCGCACTCGAACATCTTGCAGGACGGAGGATGGCTACCCGGAGATACACAAGCGAAGGGGATGTGATCCAGTACCGAATCACCGGCGGCGAGGTCTTCCTCCTCCTCTTCCACCAGAGGAACGGGACACTGGTCGGGAAAGAAGAGTTCCGGTTCGATGAGACGCCCGGTTTCCTCTCCGAGTTCCTTGTCCAGTACTACAGCGATCACGAGGTGCCGGGGGAGGTGATCGTCCCGGAGACGGTGGATGAGGCGATCGCCGGGTACCTGGCAACACTCCGGGGGAAGAGCGTCACCATCACCATCCCGAAGCAGGGGGCAAAACGCGAACTCCTTGATCTTGCTGCAAAGAACGTCGATCTCACCTGGTTCTCAGGGAGTGAGCGGGTGAAGGCACTGAGACGGGCGCTCCGGCTGGCTGCTGATCCCGAGGTGATCGAGTGTTTTGATATCTCGCATCTCTCCGGTACCGCCGCTGTCGGAGGGATGGTCAGGTTCGTTAGCGGAAAGCCGGATAAGCGGGGATACCGGCGGTTTTCCCTGAAGCGTGCGGTCGGCGGGGATGATCCCGGATCGATCCGGGAGGTGGTTTCGCGGCGGTACTCACGGCTGGTTGCAGAAGACGGGGAGATGCCGGATCTGATCGTCATCGACGGCGGAAAAGCACAGCTCTCGGCCGCATATGCCGAGCTGAAGACACTCGATCTCGATATCCCTGTCATTGCGCTTGCAAAACGGGAGGAGGAGATCTATCTCCCGAAACTCCCCTACCCCCTCCCGGTGCCTGCTGACGATCCCGCCTCCCTCCTCATCCAGGAGATCCGGGACGAGGCGCACCGGTTCGCCATCAGCTATAACAGGATCAAACGAAGAAAGAAGGTGATCCCATGAACTTCACCATCCATGCGGACTTCAAACCGGCAGGCTCCCAGCCCGATGCCATCAAAGGCTTAGCCAGCGGTTTTTCCGAGGGGATGAGGAAACAGACCCTCCTCGGGGTGACGGGGTCGGGGAAGACCTTCACGATCGCACACCTGATCACCGAACTCCGGATGCCCACCCTCGTCCTTGCGCATAACAAGACACTGGCGGCACAGCTCTATAATGAATTTCAGGACTTCTTCCCTGAGAACCGGGTCGAGTACTTCGTCTCCTACTATGACTACTACCAGCCGGAGTCCTATCTTCCACGGAAAGACCAGTATATCGAGAAAGATGCGGATATCAACCCGAAGATCGAGCAGATGCGCCTCTCCGCAACCGCCTCGCTCCTCTCACGGAACGACACCATCATCATCTCCTCGGTCTCCTGCATCTACGGCCTCGGCAACCCCGAGCATTTCAGGAACCTCGGGTTTGAACTCCGGTGTGGTGAGAAGGCACGGCAGCGGGAGATCATCGAGCGGCTGGTTGAGATCCAGTTCGAGCGCAACGACACCGAACTGATGCCGGGGAGGTTCCGGGTGCGGGGCGATACCATCGAGATCATTCCAGGATACTTCAATGATATCATCAGGATCGAGCTCTTCGGTGACACGGTCGACCGGATCTCAGAGATCGAGAAGACGAGCGGGCGGCGGCTCTCCACGATGGAGTACTTCCATATCTACCCCGCCCGCCATTTCGTCACCCCCGAAGACGAGCGGAAGCGGGCGGTTGCATCAATCCGGGCCGAACTGGACGAGGTGCTCCCGACGCTCGGGATGATCGAGGCGCACCGGCTGCGGCAGCGTACCCTCTTTGATATCGAGATGATCGAGGAGACCGGGAGTTGCAAGGGGATCGAGAACTATTCACGCCATTTTGACGGGAGATCCGCAGGCGAGAAGCCGTACTGCCTCCTCGACTATTTTCCGGGTGATTTCCTGCTGATCATCGACGAGAGCCACCAGACCCTGCCGCAGGTGCGGGGGATGTTCAATGGAGATTATGCACGGAAGAAGAACCTGGTCGAGTACGGGTTCCGCCTCCCAAGCGCCTTTGATAACCGCCCCCTGAAATTCCATGAATTTGAGGGGTACATGAAGCAGGTCGTCTTCGTCTCTGCAACCCCCGGTAGCTATGAAGCAGAGCATGCCGAACAGGTCGTCGAGCAGATCATCAGGCCGACCGGCCTCGTCGATCCGGTGGTGGAGGTCAGGCCGATCGACGGCCAGACCCGGGATCTTGAGAGGGAGATCCTCCACACCATCGAGCAGGGGGACCGGGTGCTCGTGACCACCCTCACAAAGAAACTGGCCGAGGAGTTCACCGATTATCTCATCGGCAGGGGCATAAAGACCCGGTACCTCCACTCCGAGATCGTAACCCTCGAGCGGACCGAGATCATCAGGCAACTCCGGCTTGGCACCTTCGATGTGCTGGTCGGGATCAACCTGCTCAGGGAGGGGCTGGATATCCCGGAGGTCGGGTTCGTCGGCATCCTGGATGCAGACAAGGAAGGGTTCCTCAGGAACGAAAAGAGCCTGATCCAGACGATCGGGCGGGCTGCGAGGAATGCACACTCCCGTGTCGTCCTCTATGCAGACAGGATGACCGACTCGATAAAGCGGGCGCTTGCCGAGACAGAACGGAGGCGGAAGCTCCAGATCGCCTTCAATGAAGAGCACGGGATTGTGCCCGAGACGATCAGAAAGCCGATCCGGGAGAAGGAGGTCGAGGGTGTCGAGCTTGCAGAGATCCCGCAGGAAGAGATCCCCAACCTGATCATCCAGCTCGAGTCAGAGATGCGTGCCGCTGCCGAGTCGCTTGATTTTGAGCATGCAATCGAGCTCAGGGAGCAGATCCGGCAGGCACAAGAGAAGATGAAATGATCCGGCTATTCGCCGGTATAGAGATCGCTCTTCTTGTCGCCATCCTCTTCGGGGATGATGATCAGGGCGAGGATATACACCAGTATTCCCCCGCCACTGGTAAAGAGCGTGGCAACAGCCCATCCGAGCCGTACCAGAGATGAGTCCCATCCGAAATAGTCTGCAATCCCGCCACAGACTCCTCCAAGGAGCCGGTTTGTTTTTGACCGTGTCAGACGCTTCTCTTCAGCCATTGGTACCTGTTTGAGCATACATACAGATGTACATTGTTTTTCTTCCGGGAAGAGCTCATTACCATCTGAGATCAGATAGATCAGCATGAATACCGAGGAAGAGAACTGCACAATCGACAGACTGCGAGGTCTCAGAATGGAGATGCCCGAGACATATGCAGAAATGGAGGCAGAAGCAGCATCAAAAGTAACGTCAATACTCTCTGTGTATCCAAAAGCAGAACGGATGTATGATCTGCTGGTGACCGATGACGAAGTTCGTGCGTACTGGCGGATGACAAATTACTTCACCGTCCGCCAGCTTGGAATGAATGATCATGGAGAGACGCACGCAAAGATCGCCACCGCCTCGGCATTAACAATCCTGGATCTCCTTCAAAAAGCCGGTATCCTCCCAGATATCGTCGAAGCGGGTGCAGGAAGTGAAGATGATGCCGCACTGGTCGTCCTCTCGGCCATGCTCTGTCATGATTTTGGCAATGCCATCCACCGGGAGGCACACCAGGAGATCTCCATCCCGCTGGCACATGCAGTCTTAAGCCGCCTTCTTCCTTCAATCTATCCAAATATCGGAGAGCGAACAGAAATTCTTTCATTTATCCTCTCAGCCATCTACACGCACCATGCCGAACCACTGCCCCTGACGAAAGAGGCGGCAATGGTATGCATCGGAGATTCTTCGGATATGACAAAAGGACGGGGAAGAATGGCTTTTGATGCAGGGAGTATCACCATCCATACCGTCTCGGCACTCTCAATCGAGAGGGTGGATATTGTCTCCGGAAGGGAACGGCCGGTTGAGATACAGATCATGATGTCAAATTCTGCAGGGATCTACCAGGTGCAGGAGATCCTCGGAAGAAAAGTTGCCGTCGGCCCGCTGAAAGACTATGTGGATGTTATTGCACTTGTTGAGCCTGGCGAGGGGGAAGAGCGGATTCTTGAAGGCATTACCATACGGAGCGGAAAATGCCTTCCCTTCCGAAGAGAGGATCACCGGAGGGGATAGATCCCCTCTTCCCGTGCATGCCCGATATCGATCAGCCGGTACTCATCGGCATCGGGATTCTTAAAGTCATGGAATACACCTCTTGATTTCCCCCTCGACATGATGTGTATGAGGAGGAATTTGGTTAGGGGTGGTCAAAAACGAATGAGCCGTTCTTTACATACTCTGGTCAAAAAGGAATGAGCGTATACAGCGGCCTTTATTTTGGGGAAGAATAAGTGTAAAAGGAAAGATGGGATGGAATCATCCCGATGCTTACCCGACTATTACTTCAAGGGTGTATGTCTCGGCAGGCTCGGCGTCCGCTTCCCAGGGGCGGATGTATTTCCCATCAAGTGTGTAGGTGCCGGGGGTGGCTGCCTCGATATGCCATACATGCGTGCCGGGGGCTCCTGCGAGTTCGGTATCAGGGGCGATGTATTCATCACTTTCCAGCGTCAGGCCTTCAGGAATCGTCATGTCCCAGGAGTACCCGGTCGTCGGATTCTCGACAAGCTTCAGTCTGATCATGTCACCATGGTTGATTGTATAGGTTTCTCCATTATTTGTATCATCAAACATATGCAGCGATTCCGGCGGTGCCGGGGTTTGCGGCGGTGCTTGTGGCTCTTCGGTCACGCAACCCGCTGCGAAGAGCATGGCTGTGACTATCAGCAGAATAAAAAGACCTTTTCGGATCATCAGTTCACACCATAACAAAAAATGTCATGGGATGGTATAACCTTGCTGGTCGCAATCGGCTATTTTTCGGGAACAGAAAGTATCTCAAAGGTGCAGCAGGGATCCCCCGCTGCATAACACTCCAGCTCAACCGCATTCATGAGGTGGCCGGTTTGCCGGGAGAAGAGGAGAGAGAGGAGACCCGAATCAAACGAGCAGGCGGGTCTGCCGAGCTGCGGGAGATCGACGCATTCGAAACAGTCATAGACTGAGAACCTGATCGGATCCAGCCTCAGGTTCTCGATCCTGCCAAGATGGTGCTCTTCCCAGAACCTCGCAAGGTTTGTACAGAATCCTTCCATATTTTTTGCAGCAACCGCAGGATAGACGGCTTCACCAACTGTTTCACCGACTCTTCTCAAAAGTGGATCCAGAGAGAGCCCTTCTGTGAGGAGAGAAACACGGAAGGTGCGGTAGACGAGTTTATAGAGATGAAACGGATCGACTGCCCCCTCCCGGTACTCGAAAGCATAATTACTGATCTCATCTGCGATCCGATCTCCGGGTGAGAGTTCGCCGATGAAATGGGATGTTAAGAAGAAGTATTTCTTCCGCTCATCCTCCTCGCCGTGACGGGAGCCCACGATCCCTTCATCGGCAAGCGAGGAGAGGTGGGCGGAGACGGTTGATTTTGCCCGGCCGGTAGATGAGACGATTGATTCGAAGCTCATCTCCCCGCCTTCAAGCAGCTGGAGGATACACCGCCGTACGGGATTGCGTACAGCCTGCACCCCGGAGGTGGTTCCATAGAGTGAATAATCGGATCGATCTCTGGCCTGCATGGCAATTCCTATAATATAAAAGATCCCACACAATGATATATTGTTCGCTTGATTGTGAATGATCGATCATCTCAAATACAAGAGGAGTTATCTCTCCTCTATGGTTCGGATCTATTCGGTTCGCGATGGCAGGCTTATTGATATGCAGCCGGTGGAGATGACTGAGAGCGGGTGGAAGGCAGTTCTTGATCCACTCACCTTTGACGTGGCACGGTTGAGGGGAACAGAAGCGCCATTTTCGGGCAGATACCATGACTGCCATGCAGAAGGCGTATATGCCTGTGCCTGCTGTGGCATCGACCTCTTCCTCTCTGAAGACAAGTTCGATTCAGGCACAGGATGGCCGAGTTTCAGTAGAGCCGTATCTGAGCAGAATATTAAGATCCAGGTGGATCGATCAGCAGGGATGATCCGGGATGAAGTGCTCTGCGCCCTCTGCGGAGCACACCTCGGCCATGTCTTCACTGACGGCCCACCCCCCGACGGGAACAGGTTCTGCATGAACTCGGCTGCACTCAGGCTGAAAAGAGAATAGACTTGATATATATAATAGAAAATAACAACAATAAGTGGATACCTCATGTCTGCTCAACCAGTATATAGAGAACTGGCTCTTGCATTCGTAGCAGACAACTTCTTTTTCTTCTTTAGATAGGGGGACCGCTTTATTGTTCGGTCCCCCGTGCAGTTGCTGAGGTACCGGAGGTTATCATCATGTTTGGTATTCCTGATCCCTACATCTGGATTGCATATCTGCTTGCGATTGGCTTCGCAGGCTTGTGTGTACTGTATGGTCTCTTGAACTGGAACAACGGAGAGGTAGAAGATGGCAGTTGATGTCCTGACGCTCTCGATAGTCGTTGCCATCTACCTGCTGATGATCGTCGGCATCGGGTACTATGGGTACCGGAAGACGAAGGTTGCCGAGGACTACATGGTCGCCGGGAGAAACACCCATCCGGTTGTAATCGCACTCTCATATGGGGCGACCTTCATCTCCACATCCGCGATCGTCGGGTTCGGCGGTGTTGCAGCCAACCTCGGTATGGGGTTGATCTGGCTGACGGTCTTAAATATCGGTGTCGGTGTCTTCATCGCATTCGTCTTCTTCGGCAAGAGGATCCGCGAGGCCGGCACACGGCTCTCCGCATACACCTTCCCCGACCTGATGGGGAAGAGCTACAAATCCCCGTTCCTCCAGTACGTGAGTGGGATCATCATCATCCTCTCGATGCCGATCTATACTGCGGCCATCCTGATCGGCGGGGCACGGTTCATCGAGGTCACCTTATCCATTCCCTATGAGACGGCACTCCTTGGATTTGCCCTTATTGTAGGTGCATACGTCGTCTTCGGCGGACTCATCGCCGTGATGCATACCGATGCATTGCAGGGAGCAATCATGCTCATCGGCATGACTGCACTTCTGATTCTGACCTATGTGTATCTCGGCGGCGTTACGGTTGCACATACTGCACTGACGAATATGGCGAATCTCGTTCCAGAAGGCCTTGCCGCAGCCGGCCATAACGGGTGGACTGCCATGCCGTCCTTCGGATCGCCGATCTGGATGACGCTTGTCACCACGATGGTGCTCGGTGTCGGTATCGGAGTACTTGCCCAGCCGCAGCTGATCGTCCGGTTCATGACCGCAAAGGATGACAAATCCCTCCACCGGGCAACCCTGATCGGCGGACCCTTCATCCTGATGATGACCGGCGTCGCATTCACCGTCGGCGCATTGACAAACGTCTACTTCTACCAGAAGAGCGGAGAACTCGCGATCACTGCTGCTGGCGGAAATGTCGATTCGATCATTCCGCTTTATATAACGAGTTCAATGCCGGATCTCTTTGTGATCATCTTCATGCTGACGCTCCTCTGTGCGGCGATGTCCACCCTGAGCTCGCTCTACCACACAATGGGAACAGCACTTGCCTGTGATGTCTGGGGACGTGGACGTGAATGTGCACTCTCGCTTGCTATCAACAGGCGGGGTATTCTGATCATGATGGTCATCTCCATCCTTGTTGCCTTCCTGCTGCCAGAGAGCATCATTGCACGGGCAACCGTCATCTTCATGGGGCTCTGTGCATCAGCATTCCTGCCCGCATTCGTAAACGGGATCACCTCGAAATCTCCATGCATCATCGGTGCAAAGGCATCACTTCTCACGGGAGCGCTCGTCTGGTTCATCTGGACCGTCTTTGTGCATGCAGCCGAATCAAGTGTTCTTGGACTATCACAGTTCATATTCGGCGTACCGTCCTTACTTGGCCAGCCCTGGAGTGCCTGCAATCCGCTGGTGATTGCCCTTCCGGTATCACTCATCGTGATGGTTCTCTTCCAGATCCGCCACAACCGCAGGATGGCCTGACCATCCCTTTTTTCACCTGTGGTATGGCTCTCCCCTGATGATCCGAAATCCCCGGTAGATCTGTTCGAGGAGAAGAAGGCGGGCCATCGTATGGGTAAATGTCATCTGTGAGAGCGAGAGGAGGAGATCAGCACGGTCACGTACCTCATCCGAGAGGCCATCTGCTCCCCCGATACAGAAGACGATCTCACCTCTTCCGGAGATCTCATGGGTCCGGAGGAGATCGGCAAATGCCTCGCTCGGCATGCCTTTTCCGGCGGGGTCAAGCCCGATAAAAAGAGCAGGATCTTTTGCTGCTGCGAGGAGAGCGGCACCCTCTTTCCTGATGGCGGGTGCCATCCCTCCGGCTGAAGCATATTTCTGATCAGGCACCTCAAGGATGGTGATGGTTGCATAGGGGGAGAGGCGGAGGATGAGATCCGCAATCCCCTCCTTCTGCCATCGCTCCTTCACCTTCCCGACAGTAATGATCCTGATCTGCATAGGTCAGAGATCGGGATCGATATCAAGGGCGCGTGAGAGGCAGCTCAGTGCCTCCTTCCGTTCACCGATGCTGTCATAGATCCGTGATTTCTGGTACCAGGCAAGTGCATGCTCAGGCTCTTCCTCAGTGACATGATCGAAGCAGGACATCGCCTGTTCCTTCTTCCCCACATAATTCAGGACGAGACCTTTGCAGTACCAGGCATTGATCTCGTTCTGGGAGAGATCGATCGCCCGGTCATAGGATTTCAACGCATCATTGTACCTGCCGAGGGCAACCATGATCGATCCCCGTGCACTCCAGAGCGGACCGTTCTTCGAGTCGATGGAGAGGGCTTTCTCGTACCAGTCGACCGCATCACCGAACTGCCCGAGCCGCTCGGCGATGGATCCCCTGCGTATGAGTGCAGCCAGATCATCCGGGTGATCATCAAGGATCGCATCGTACTGGCGGGCTGCCTCACGGTACTTTCCAAGATGCGTGAGGAGCGAGGCGATCGAATAGATCGTTTGTGAGCCTGACGGCTCATCTTTCAGCAGCTCTGAGTAGACATCGGCAGCTTCATGATACCGGCCCGCAGATTCGAGGGCGGATGCATACCCCCGTGTAAGCTGGTGATCGTCCCGCCTCACCCTGAGGGCACGTGAGTAGTTGTCGATCGCCTCTTCATACCGTCCCATCCTGAGGAAGAGGGAGGCAGAGAACCTGAGGTATTCGATGTTATCGGGTTCTTCCTCAAGGAGAACCTCGATCTGCTGGAGGGCACGCTCACCATCTCCGAGGAGGGAGAGCACCCGTGCCTGTGCAAACGGGGCACCCGGTATCTGTGTGGCTTTCCGGTATGCCTTCTCCGCCATCTTCAGGTTCCCGACAGATTCCGCAAGGCTGCCGAGCTCAAACCAGGTCGCGAGATCATGATCCTCCTCCTGGAGATACTCAGTAAGTGCATTGCAGGCCTCACTCCACTTTCCGGAGAGCATCAGTGCCCGGGCCCGTCCCCGGTAGACCTCGGCCGGGGCATTGCCTGTTGCGATGGCACGATCATATGCCCGTACCGCATGGGCATATTCAGAGTCGGCTGTCAGTGCATCACCCATGGCACGCCAGATATGTGGATCATCGGGATGCACTTCACTGGCATGTTTGAGGTGTGTGATCGCCTCTTTCGGGGCATCGATCTTCATGAATGCATCGGTTGCTTCCATGAGGAGGATTGCGTCATCAGGCGTCTCGACAAGGGCCTTTCTGTATGCATCGGCTGCCTCCCCAGATCGCCCGAGCTGTGTCATCAGCTCGCCGAGCCGCCGGTTGATCATAGGGATATTCGGGTGCTGCCGGGCAATCGACTGGCAGATCTCTGCTGCATCATCCAGCCGCCCGAGCCGTGAGAGGACGCCCGCCATTGCAATGAGGAGTGCAGGACTCTCCGCACCCAGGTTCATCGCCTCCTGGTACGCATCTCCTGCCTGCTGATCCCGGCCCAGGTGTTCGTAGGCAGATGCTCTCGTATACCAGCCACCGATATCTTCGGGATGATTCTCACAGAATGTTTCGAGGATGGATTCTGCCTCACCATATTCGCTGGTTGCATTCAGGAGAGAGCCGAGCCGGTACTCTGCATCGGGGATGGCATCAGAGATCTTGTGGTAATGGGCAATGGCGACCTGGTATTTCCCGATATGCTCAGCTGCCATTCCTGATAGATAGAGTGCGGTCGGATCGTCGGGATGGGAGGAGAGATAGCTCTCAAAATGCGAGAGTGCTTCCTGGTACCTGCCCGATCTGATGAGCGACTCGGCTGCAAGCGAGAGGGAGAGATCGGATTCGGATCTCCTGAAGGCTTCCGCGGCTTCTGCATACCGCGAACGTTGCATCAGGATACTGCCCGAGAGGGCGTGCAGATGCAGGGATTTCGGATCAATGGAGAGCGCGGCATTTAAATCTGCCAGTGCAGGTTCAGAGTGGCCGGCACGCCTGAACGCATCTGCCCGTCCGATCAATGCAGAGGGATTCTCCGGGTTGAATGAGAGTGATTCGGTGAATGCATCGACTGCTTTTTCATATTCCCCTTCTGCCGAGAGGATCTCTGCATGCATAAGGGCAATTCCTCCGCCCTCAACCGAGATTTCTTTCAGGCGGGAAAGGAGAGAGCCGGCATAGCCGAGATCGCCCATCCTGTATGCAAGGGTGGCGGTCTGAAGGACGGCACCGGCATGCTCCGGATCCACGTCAAGAACATGCTTCAGCTCAAGGATTGCCTCATCCATCTTTCCGACTGCTTCAAGGGCAGAGGCCCGGATCATGCCGACAGACGGAGTCTTGCGGAGTTGTTCGGGTAAAGATTCAAGAAGGGTGAGTGCTCCCCGTGCATCGCCGGTGAGTGAGAGGAGTTCGGCCCGGAGCATGATCGCCTGCCAGTCGGTTGGAGAGAGGTTGATGAGTGCTTTGAGATCCTCTGCTGCGGCGGTATACGAGCCAAGCGCAATCTGCGCCTCGGCCCTCCGACGGAGTGCCCTGATATCCTCGGGATCATCTGACAGGATCTGGCCGAAGATCTCAGCTGCTTCTTCGTATCTCCGGTTCTTCATCAGGATCTCCGCAAAGAGGCGTTGTGATTGAGAGAATGCCTCCGGATCGCTTCTGATCGCTTCGAGGTGCTGCAGGGCAGCGCCGTAATTGCCGAGTGCTGCTTCTGCTTCGGCAGAGATCAACTGCATCCGGGTCGTCTTCTTCTCTTCAGGCGGGAGGCGGGAGATCATCTTCAGTGCATCTTCATACTGCCCGACACCTGCGAGGGAGCGTACCTGCAGACCGATGAGGACGATATTCTTCGCATCGATCTCGATCGGCTCCTTTGTTGTGCCGCTCTGATCAAATGACCTTCCAAAAAGGCTCATCTCACCGTCGCTTGTCACCCAGGCAACCTTCTTTGTGCCATCGGGGTGCTGCATCCTCCGGAAGCTCTCAAGCGCCTCCTTATAGCGGCCGAGACTCATCATCGCAAGGCCCCGGCGGTACCAGCCATTTGCATTGGTGGAGTCGTGTTTTAAGAGATGGTCAAAACATTCTGCTGCCCGTTTCACCCTGCCAAGCCGCTCAGCGGTGACACCGAGCAGGTACCATGCCGGGTAGAACTCCGGGTTTTTGGTGACGATCTTCTCAAAGCCATTGTATGCCTCATCATACTGGCCTGCCATGAAGAGGCAGTGGTAACGGGCAACACCGGCAGCACTCTCGTCGGTGACGCCCCGCATCACCTCGGCATAGGATGCAGCTGCGGCGGCATAGTCACCGTTCGATTCTTCTATCCGTGCCCGTGCATACCAGGTGCCGGGATCTTCGGCATTGAGTGCAAGGGCTTCCCGGTATGCGGCAAGTGCCCCTTTCATATCACCGGTTCCTTCCAGTGCCTGGCCTTTTGTGGCATGCATCTCAGCGGATTTATACCCGATTGAGAGTGCGGCCCCGATGGCGGTGATCGCCTCTGCATATTTTCCAAGACGCATAAGGAGTTTGATCCGCCACTCGATGATCGCACCGTCTTCCGGCGTCTCGGAGAGGATATCTGCGAGTACCTGTTCACCATCTTCATATCTGCCGAGGGCCTCGAGCCACTCGGCTTTCCAGAGAAGAACGTCCCGGCGTTTTATATCAGATGCAGGGAGGCGGTCAAGGCTTGCGACAGCCTCTGTAAACTTCCCGCATCGGGCATAGAGGCCCGCCATTGCGATCCAGGCGGCAGGATCAGTGGGAGAGAATTCGGTTACCTTTGAAAACGCCTCCAGTGCCTGGGCGGTGTTTCTGAGGTACCGCTCCCCGGATCCGATCAGATACCAGGCCTCTGCATTCCCCGGTTCGATATCGGCAGCCCGCCTGCATTGCCGCACTGCATCCTCAACCTTTCCCTTCTCAAAGAGAGCCTCGGCCTTCTGGATGTATGGAGCAGCAGTCTCACTTTTCCCAAGAATATTTCCAAAGAGATCCATCGTTATCCTCTCTATCATTAAAGGTTGCTCTTCAAGAAGAAGGGTCTTGTGATCAATCTGCAGGTGATGGAGAGTGTAGTTGGGTCTGCTCACTATGAGGTTATCGGAGATCAGCAGGAGGATCCGATGGTGTGATCGGATCCGGTGAGAGAAAAAGGGTTTACCTTCTCCAGAAGACGAGCAGTGCAGTCAGAAGGGCGGCAAAGACGGCAAATATGGGGAAGGGTACCGGAGCGGGCTGTGGAAGGGCGTTCAGTGTTGGGGAGAGATCCACCGTCTCACCGCGTGGTATTGAGACGGTGCTGCTCCATGGTTCATATCCGGTGAGAGAGATGGTGACCTGGTATGGGCCTGATTCGAGGTTCTCGATGGTGAGCGGGGTGATGCCATAGTACCGGTCACCGACGTTCACATTCGCACCCGCAGGGATGGAGGTGGCCCGGAGCGAGCCGGTTTCCGCAGGGAGAGGGGTTGTGTCCGGGGTTATCGGCACGGGAGTTCCCGGGTGGACGAGATCGGCAACGAGGATCTCGGTTTTGCCAGGATAGACGGTGACGGATCGCTTCCAGTTGTTGTATCCGGGCGGCCTCAGCTCAACGATCTGGAGTCCTGTGGTGAGCCCCGTGACGGTGCCGGGAGTGAATATGCCGGTGTTTGCCCCGTTGATGATGATCGGATACCCTGAGGGGGAGGAGGTAATGGAGATCGAGCCGGTCTTTGGGAATGCAAGAGGGCTTGCATGAATGGTTTGTGTACCTTCAACAACATCCACCCCGATTGAAAGGGAGTAGCAAGAGGAAGATCTGAATTCGAGAACATGATTTCCAACCGGGATGCCGGTGAGTACCACAGGCACCGAACCCCGTGGCGCCCCATCCAGATGAACGGATACTCCGGGAGAGGTTGATCGGATGTCGATGGTTCCGGTTGCAACGGGAGCAGGGGGTTCTGAAACGGGGATGGTGAGTGCAACCTGAATCGTGTCATAGGCGCATGCTGTGCATCGAGAGAGGGCCTGGGCATGGTTTGGGGTATCTGAGGCATAGAGTGTATATGTACCACCGGATAGTCCGGATTTTCCGCTGATCCCCTGGGTATACCAGGTGTATTCCCAGTGGCCATCCGGGGCGACCGGAACCCGGATCATGTTTCCGGTCTCAACAAGTGCCTGCCGGTCCATGAGAGAGACTCCATTCGAATTCAGGCCGGGGCCGGTCATGAAGAGGTAGAGAACAGTTGTATGGTCTGCTGTCCCGGTGAGGGTGAGGGGATCCCCGAATGTGAGATCAACTGACGAGGGGGTCGAAAACGATACGTTGGCTGATGCGGGAAGGGCGAGGAGGGCAAGCCCGAGCAGAAGATAGATGATCCTGTTCATGTTAATTTACACCGGCCTGATATCGATGATAACACCATAGGCATATGGCTTGCCAGGAGCGAAGAGCCCGGCAGGGGAGTTCCGTTCCGGCACCTGTTCATTGTGTGTGAGGATGTTCTCTGAGTAAAGATGCAATGAGCGTGTCTTGTAGGGCATACCTGAGTTTCTGACCTCCTCAGACGTTGCGGGTCCATACCCTGGTGCAAACTGATCGGTATTGTATACGAAGAAGGTGAGCATCATGGGATAGCCCTCGGTTGGGATTTGAGCCTGCCGCCCCCGTGCATTCATCTCTAAGGTGAGATAGAGTGCATTATCGTCCGGAACAGGTGTTGCGGAGAGCGTAACTGCTGTTCCTGCAAGTTCAGGCGGAAGGATGATCACGGGCGATTCAACCTGGGCGACCGGCACCGGGGTCGGGGTTGGTGCGGGGGTCTCGGGAGGTGCCTCTGTCTCTGCTGTGCACCCGGAGATGAACGGGAGCATGAGGCAGAGGAGAAGGAGGATGGCGATATGTTTCATGATAGAGGGATGATCGCACTGGGTTAAAAAAGTCACTCATGACAGACCCGTGCGATCCGGGATGCAGAAAGGACAGTATTTATTGCCTATTCATCCATTAGTAGATCATATGACGGATGAGGGTTACCCGACAGCAAACGTCCAGGGGAAGGAGATCCCCTACGATCCCGAGACGCTCCGGAGGATTAAGGAACATCCCTGCTTCTCCGAGAAGGCATGCCATGCATTCGGCAGGGCCCACCTTGCGGTTGCACCAAAGTGCAATATCCAGTGCAACTACTGCGTCCGGGATTTTGACTGCGTGAATGAGTCCCGTCCCGGCGTGGCAAGCGAGGTGCTCAGCCCGGGGGAGGGGATTGAGCGTGTCAGGGAGGTGCTGGAGAAGTTCCCGTACGTGAAGGTGATCGGGATCGCAGGCCCCGGCGAGCCGCTTGCAAACCCGGAGACGCTTGAAACGATGCGGCTTGTGCATGAGGAGTTCCCCCACCTCATCCTCTGCCTGAGCACAAACGGCCTGATGCTCCCCGAGTATATCGACGAGCTGGTGAAGTACGATGTGTACAACCTCACCGTGACCTTAAATGCGATCGATCCTGAGATCGGGGCGAAGATCTACTCGCATGTCACCTACAAGGGGAAGAGGTACGAAGGGGTGGAGGGCGCGAAGATCCTCCTCGAACAGCAGCTGAAAGGGATCGAGATGGCGGTCGAGCGGAAGATGATCGTAAAGATCAACACGGTCTACATCCCCGGCGTGAATGACGAGCATATCCCCGAGATTGCAAAGAAGGTCGGCGCGATGGGTGTTTATAACTTCAATATCATCCCCCTCATCCCGCAGTACAAGTTCGAAGGGGTCACCCCCCCGACACCGGCTGAGAAGCGGGCGATGCATGACCGCTGCGCACCGTACGTGAAGCAGATGAAGCACTGCCAGCGGTGCCGGGCGGATGCGGTCGGGAAGCTCGGAAAAGATATGCAGTCCTGCCTCTCCTCCGGATGTGGCGGGGAGAAAGGCGAGTAAATAAACCGTAATTACTGACGATGGGCAAGAGGCAATGAGCAGGATCGTGCTTGTTGATGAGGAGACCGGCCAGCGGGTCCGCCACCCGCTCCGGACCCTGAAAGAGGCGGATCAGCACCGCGAATGGTACGAGCGGATGACCGGCCGGAGGTTCCGTGTCGTGAAGGTCTTTGAGTCCGGGATCGGGGCCGGGAGGAGTGAGAGGAAGGAGTGAGTGGAGGGCGGGGAGGGCGTCCCTGTAGCTTCTCCCCCTTTCTTTTCCTTCTTTTCAACTCCTTCGTCTTCCCCTCTATGCTCGCTCCGATCTCCTCTTTTCAGCAACTATCAGCTCTTTTCCTGTTCTCTTTGCCCTTTTCAATACTTCATCCCATCCTTCTTCTTCCGAATGGATATCACTTCGATCACCAGCCGGTTATGCAGAAGAAAGAAGATGACCCGGTAGTTGCCGGATCGCATCCGGTACCGGGGAAGGCCGGCTGAAGAATCAATAACCTTCCTGACATCATACCGGCGGTAGTCAAGGCCATCTGCAAATCCTTCCAGATCGTCAAGAACGGCGGAGATCTGTTGTTTAGGAATCCGTGAGATCTGCCGCTCCACGCGGGCCGGGATCAGGATCTGGTATTTCATCCGGTTTCCTCAGGATACACTATGGAATTGGGGTTCGGAAATGGAGGTTCGAAATGGAGATATGAGATAGAGGATCAGAATGGAGAGACAGAGATCATACCCCAAGATCCTTCCGGACAGCCGCAAGCGTCTTCACCCTGCCAGCCTCGATATCAGCAAGGCTCGCCCTGATATCCTCAATCTCCTCTTCCGAGAGCGGCTCATCATCATATGCCATGGAAGCCAGCCGTGAGATGAGGGTATCATAGCTCTCTTTTGGATGATGCTTCAGGGAATCCAGGATCTCCTTTGTTTCGCGGGAGATACGGATGGTGGTTGTGGAGGGTGTGGAGGATGCAGCGGGGGCGGGGGATTGGGATGAAACGGAGGGAGGCATATACCTATGTATACATACATCTACATAAGATGGTTTGCATCATGGCACCTTAATTCCATGGCATCCGGGTACCAGGGCATATTAGTTCAATTGCCCCATGGCCCTATGGCATCGGAGATCAGGTGTGGGTCTCGGTGCGGGTGCAGATGGCAGCATCAGACACCCTGAACGAGATCTGACAGAGATGATCGACGGGGAAGATACGGGGAAGATCTTCCAATACTTTTTCTGGATGGACGGTACAATATGTTACGGCGCGAGGGTAGCCAAGCCCGGCCAACGGCGTCGGACTTAAGATCCGATCCCGCAGGGGTCCGCCGGTTCGAATCCGGCCTCTCGCATACATCTCATTTTTTTCACTGAACTGACAGAATCTATTAGCTCAGGTTTATCTGCCATCTCTTTCAGGATTACTCATCCAGGATGACGATTAGAACCTGTTTTCTGAACGAGAACGTATGTATTATCCTCAGAAAAGGTGAGTGTTCATAGAACAGATTTTATATTTCAGAAATCGCAATATTACATTACCGAAAAACATGAATAGTTCATACCTAAAATATCAAATTGGTGAGATCAGATCATATGAAATTCAGAGTGATCATTGAAGTCGACGAAGATGGGATCTTTGTCGCCGAATGCCCGTCCCTTCCGGGCTGCATATCCCAGGGAAAAACCAGAGCCGAAGCCTTGGAAAATATACACGATGCTGCAACAGGGTATCTGGCAAGCCTCAAGAAGCATAATGAGCCAATCCCCCCTTCAATATATGAAGAAACTGTAGAGATAACCGCCTGATATGCCTAAATTGCCAATATTGTCTTATCTTGAAGTAATAAAGGCACTTAATAAGATAGGCTACTCTGTCGATCATCAGACTGGCAGCCATATTATCCTCAGACAGGAAAAAGAACCTCATCGAAGGCTTACTATTCCAAACCACAAGGAAATTTCAAAAGGAACGATACAAAGCATCATCAGACAGGCGGGGCTCACAAAAGACGAGTTTATACAATTGTTATAAGCGTAAAAACCTGAAATGAACAAATGCGGGTAGAATTATATAATCAGGAAGCTTCTAAACAATTTTGTTCCCAATAACCACATCCATCCGCGTGATAACAATCTCTCTGTGAATGCAATAGACATAAGATCCAAACCCCTGAAGATCTATCGGTTCGAATCCGGCCTCTCGCATTTTAGAGAGGATGTATAGAAGCCGTTACAAAAAATACGGATTCTAAATTTTTATTTAGTTTTGATATACAATTTTAATCTCGTCTATTCCTGGGTGTAAATCATCATGGTAACCCTGCCATTTATGGAGGGCGCATGCGTTCAAGAATACACTCAGATTCTGAAGACTCGATTCCGTGGACCTTCTATTGTTCCCGGATCATATTAGTCTAATTTTTTTGTGCAGATTTTTATAAAATGTTTAATCGAAGTTAAACTAAAAGACTGTCACATGGACAGATTTAACAATTCTCGTGAAAATAATTTCTGTGTTGCGTTTTTGACTCTAATATAAACTTATTTCCATTACATTGAAATATTTCCAAATCTTTTTCATCCGATGATACTAAACATCAACTATGTCCAACCCGGCAACAGATGACCAGACGATCTCGGTCATCTACGTGGATGATGAACCATCACTCCTTGAGATTGGCAGGTTATTTCTCCAAAAAAGCGGCACATTCACCGTCACGACTGCGGAGAGTGCTGACGAGGCGATTCAGACTTTAAAGAAACAGTCTTTCGATGCAATCATCTCCGATTACCAGATGCCGGGTATGGACGGGATCGCATTTCTGAAGTACCTCAGAAAAGCTGGCGATACAACGCCTTTCATCATCTTCACCGGGAAAGGGAGGGAGGATGTTGTCATCGAGGCGCTGAACGAGGGTGCTGACTTCTATCTCCAGAAAGGAGGGGATCCGAAATCGCAGTTTGCCGAGCTCTCGAATAAGGTCAGGTATGCGGTTACCAGGAGGCAGGGGGAGGAGAGGCTCATTGAGAGTGAGGAGCGGTACCGCTCTCTGTTTAACCAGTCGATGGAAGGCATCTATCTTCATGATTTGGAGGGCCGGATTCTTGATGTCAACATGATGGCCTGCATGCAATCCGGCTATTCCAGAGAGGAGTGGCTTACCCGCACCATATTTGACGGGCATCCTGATACAAGCAGATGGAACCTGCCCAAAAACGAAATTCTCCATGCCTGGAGCTAGTGGGCACCGGGACAGCGGTTTCTTTTCGAAGGGGAACATCAGCGCAAGGATGGCACCACTTATCCGGTCGAGATTTCAACGGGAATAATTCACTATGGTAACGAATATGCGGTGCTCGCCATCGTAAAGGATATCACCGACCGGAAAAAGGCCGAAGAGTTGCTCCTTCTGAAGAATGCTGCCATTGATTCATCAATCAATGGCATTTGCATTACAGATCTTGACGGAATACTCACCTATGTGAATCCGGCGTTCCTCTCAATATGGGGGGGATCGGATACAAATGAGATCCTCGGAAAATCCATCCTCCCTCAACTCCCGTTTAATAAGCGCATAATTGCTTTCAATCGAATCATCAATCATC
>WOYI011112745.1_pt1 | contig 55463 bp, 48 predicted proteins | sample 6423411 | NCBI WGS metagenome assembly WOYI01 (sample SAMN13441803, study PRJNA592873) | oil field metagenome | biome: oil field; feature: oil-well bore; material: oil-contaminated soil; isolation source: oil-contaminated soil from oil-well borehole | place: Germany: Wietze | collected 2016-10-18 ... | reverse complement strand
GAACTATGAACCAGGAACAGCTTATCACTTACAGCTAAAATAAATCATTTTGAGGAAAACAATCAACATAGCGGGAACACTGATGGACCTCACCACCCCGAAAGTGATGGGGATCCTGAACGTGACGCCGGACTCTTTCTTCTCAGGCAGCAGGAAGCAGACCGAAGAGGAGATCATGCAGCGTTGCCGTCAGATCCTGGAGGAGGGTGGAGCGATGATCGATGTGGGAGCACAGTCAACAGCTCCTTCCTCCACCATGCTTACAGCGAAAGAGGAGGCTGACAGACTGATGCCGGCACTGAAGCTGATACGCCGGGAACTGCCGGAAGCCATCCTCTCGGTGGACACCTTTTATGCCGACGTGGCAAAGCAGGCTGTTCAGGAGTACGGCGTGCAGATGATCAATGATATCTCGGGCGGGCAGATCGATGCGCGCATGTTTCAGGTGATGGCGGAGCTGAATGTACCCTATGTCCTGATGCATATGCGGGGTACTCCGCAGACCATGCAACAGCTGACCTCCTACGATCACTTCATCCAGGATCTGCTCTACTACTTTTCTGAACGAAAGGCTCTCCTCAACAACCTCGGCGTGAATGATGTGATCATTGATCCCGGTTTCGGCTTCAGTAAAACGGTGAAGCAAAACTATGAACTGATGGCTTATCTGAAATATTTTCATATCTTTGATGAACCCTTACTGGTGGGCATCTCCAGAAAGTCGATGATCTACCGCTTGCTGGGTTGTTCACCGGAGGAGAGCCTCAATGGTACCACTGTTCTCAATACCGTAGCCCTTCTCTCCGGAGCATCAATCCTCCGCGTGCATGACGTGAAAGCAGCGGTGGAGTGTGTGGAGCTTACAAATCAGATAAGACAATTTGATTCTCAACCTGCTCAATAGCTACCCTATGTTCGCACATTTCGGAATAAAAGACTTCATCGATGTCCTGCTGGTGGCCCTTCTCCTTTACTACCTCTTCCGGTTGGTGAAGATCTCCGGACTGAGGCCTCTTTTCATCGGTATTCTGGTCTTCATGGTGATCTGGATCCTGGTGTCCCGCGTCTTCAACATGGTGTTGCTGGGCTCCATCCTCGATCAGTTTGTCAGCGTGGGACTCTTCCTGCTGGTGATTCTCTTTCAGGATGAGATCAGGCGCTTCCTGATGTCACTCGGCTCAAGGCGGGGATGGAATTTTATCTCGAAGCTATTCTCCCCGAACGATCGGCAAAAGAAAGACAATTCACACCTCACAGCGATCGTGCTGGCCTGCATGAACATGTCGAAAACCAATACGGGGGCCCTGATTGCCATACAGGGTGATATACACCTGGGACTTTATGAGCAGACCGGTGAGATTGTGAATGCCGAGGTCTCCTCCCGCCTCATCGAGAACATTTTTTTCAAGAACAGCCCCTTGCACGATGGCGCCATGATTATTGTGGGCAATAAGATCAAGGCCGCAGGTTGTATTCTGCCCATCTCCCAGAACCCCAATATTCCAGCTCACCTGGGACTGAGACATCGTGCTGCACTCGGCCTCTCCCAGGAGACCGATGCCAGGGTGATCATCGTCTCTGAGGAGAGCGGTAAGATTTCGTTTGCCTCAAAAGGACGCCTGAAGATAAACATCTCCCCCGAAGATCTGCAGCGGCTCTTGCTGACTGATGAGTAACAGGGGTGACCCCCCGGGAAAAGCCACTGCTCACCCCGGGGCAAGATGAGATCCCAAAAAAAAATGTATTGAATGATTCTACAAGCACTCTCCATCATCAACTATAAAAATCTCAGACAGGCTGAACTGCAGTTCTCCCCCAAGATCAACTGTTTCATCGGGAACAATGGAATGGGCAAGACCAACCTGTTGGATGCGGTCTATTACCTCTCGTTCTGTAAAAGCTATACCAACCCCATCGACTCTCAGATCATCTCTCATGATGCCGATGTATGTATGCTGCAGGGATATTACCTCACGGAGGAGGGAACAGAAGAAGAGATCTACAGTGGTATCCGTCGCAAACAGAGGAAGCAGTTCCGCCGCAACAAGAAAGAGTATGAGCGCCTTTCCGATCACATCGGACTGATACCGTTGGTGATGATCTCACCCGCCGACAATGAACTGATTACTGGCGGCAGTGAGGAGCGACGCAAGTTCATGGATATGGCCATCTCACAGTTCGACAGGGAGTACCTTCGTGCCCTGGTGCGCTACAACAAGGCGCTTCAACAGCGTAACATGCTGCTCAAGAATGAGGAGAGAGCGATCGACCCCGATCTGTTGGAGTTATGGGAGGAGCAGCTGGTGCTGGACGGCAACTATATCCACCGTGAGCGGAAAGCGTTCATCGATGCCTTTTCTCCCATCTTTAACCAGTTCTACGCGCGCATCAGTTGCTCGCATGAAGATGTTTCATTCGCCTACAATTCACAGCTGAACGAGGATGATTTTCTGGAAAGGATCAGACACTACAGGCAGCGTGACATTCTGGTTGGGCACACGACCGTGGGCATCCACCGTGATGAGCTGGAGATGTTGCTGGATGGGTATCCCATTAAGAAAGTAGGGTCGCAAGGGCAAAACAAGACGTTTTTCGTCTCCCTTAAACTGGCACAGTTCCACTTCTTGTTGCAAAAGGGTCATACCACCCCCATCCTGTTGCTCGATGACATCTTCGACAGGCTCGATGCCGCACGGGTGGAGGAGATTGTGAAGCTGGTCTCAGGACCTGAATTCGGACAGATCTTTCTCTCCGACACCAACCGGGAGTCGCTCGACCGGATTTTGCTGCGTACCGGCAATAACGCCCATATCTATCATGTTGTTGATGGGGAGATCACCCGCATAAATGAGTAGATGCATATGCAGAAGAAAAATGCACAATCCATGTCGGAAGCACTCTCTGACTTTTTTGACAGCAACAGCCCGCTGAAAAGAAAGCTGGCTGAACACCGGGCTGTAAGGGCGTGGTATGAGTTGTTGGGGGAGGGTGTCGCGAACTATACCCGCAATGCCTATTTCAGTCGTGGGGTGCTTTATGTGCAGCTCTCTTCATCGGTGTTGCGTGCTGAGCTGTTGATGAGCAAACAGGGGCTGATTGAGAAGATCAACGAGTATGCGGGGATGAACATTATCAGCGACATCGTGTTGAGGTAGCGCGATGTACACTTTTCAGCAGAATGCCGGATCACCTGCCCCTCTGTGACAAGGCTTACTCTGTAGGCATACCTTCCTCCGGTAACGGTTGTACCGGTACATCATTCGGAATGGGCAACCCCGGTGTTACATCGGGTGCTGTGGAGGGGTTCAGTGGAGCCGGCTGCTGCACTTCTACCTGCGATTGAGGACTGTTGTCCTGCGAGGTGGTGAATTTGGCTGTCAGAATGCTCAGCACAATCATGATGCCAGCCAGGGTCCAGGTGAGTTTTTCCAGAAAGTCGGTTGTTTTACGTACGCCCATAATCTGGTTAGAAGAGGAGAATCCGCTTGCCAGGCCTCCCCCTTTTGACTTCTGTACCAGTACGACAAGGATCATCAGGATGGCAGCCAGCAAGATGAGGATGGTGATGAAAATATACATATCTCTTGTTAATTGTTTTTAAGCTTCTCGTTTGCAATTAAATATTCCAGGAAACGAATCTGATCGGCAAAGTAAACACTTTTTTTTGGAAAATTCAAACTTAATCGTCTAATTATTGTGAGCGCCTGCTCATATTTTTGCTGTTTGATGTAGATGCGTGCCAGTGTCTCTGTTAGAAACTCTCCTCCATCTTTTTTACTCTCCTCCTCATGCTCTTTTACCCGGGAAGACTGTTCCGGGGGTGTGAAGAGATCATCGGTTGCTGCCCGTTCGATGAAAGCATCGATAATATCCTGGTGTTGCAGGGATTCGTTCTCCCTTTCCGCTCCCTCCTCAACCTCGCCAAGTGACTCATCGCCAAGTGATTCAAGATAGGCAAAATAATCGGTTCCGGCCACATGCTGATGGCTGACCGAAAGCGAATCATCCTTTGGGCCTTTCTCCGGGAGCGTACTGAGAAAGGAGTCCAGCAGTGCTTCGGTACGGTCACCTGTTTGCTTGTCACTTTCCGTGGAGGCGGTCAGAAATTTGGCATATTGCTCCCTGCGAATCAGATAGAGTAGTCGTCTTCTGTCGCTGCAGAGAACTGCTGTCCTTGCCAGCTCTTCCCCGTAACGGTCACTCCCGTTATGGTCCAGCTTCATGGTGTAGAGCAACCGTGAGGTTTGAAAACAGGGATAGTTCTCCACCACTTTTTCCAACTCCTGCTCAGTTGTCTCACTGAGCCTGTCTGGTTCCTCCATCAATCTGTATAGTTCCTCCTTTGTCATACACTACCAGTTTGCCATGGTTGCGTTGAATATCTGGTCCACGATCTCCTCAATCAGCTCTCCCATCAACTGATCCTGCACATTGTCGAAAACGGTGTTACTGGAGAAAGTGCGGTTGGCAGAGATTCGTTCTTCAATCTCGGGGGCATCGGTTTTGTTGTTGCGGAAACGCATCCGTACAGTCATTGTGAGCCTGGTCTCCGAAGCAAAGGCATCTTCCTGCACTGCCAGCGGTGTGAGTTCATATCCCACGATCTCTCCTTCTATTTCCATGTCGCCATTCTGGTTAACCAGTTGCAAACGGGTGTTGCGGGTGAACATATCCTTCATCTCTTCGTTAAAACGTTGTTCGAGAGGTGGATAAACCAGCGGAGCCTGGTTCACGAAGTGGCCGATATAGAGTGTTTTGGTCAGATCATAGTTGATTGAAGCGGTCCTGAATGAATAGGATATCCTGCAGGAGCTGGCCATCATGGATAATATGAGTAAAAACAGGATTTTTTTCATCATCCTTCCAGATTGTATTCTTTGATTTTGCGGTAGAGCGTACGTTCGGAGATACCCAGGTCGGCAGCTGCCAGCTTCCTTTTACCCTTGTGACGTTCCAGCGCTTTTGCAATCATCTCTCTTTCCACCTCACTGATAGAGAGTGTACTCTCTTCATATTCGGTATCTTCCTGGATATCACTTCTCTCCTCTTCATCCAGGTCGATTTTTTTGGACATTTTCTCCAGTTTCACAGGCAGGGAGACCTCAGCCTGTTCGTGTCGGATCAATGCGGATGAGTGCATACCGGTGGAGGCTTCCGGATCAAATGTCGAGGAATTCTGCTTGGATGCTCCTTCCATCAGGTTCTTGACCACCTGTTTCAGGTCTGTAATGTCTTTCTTCATGTCGAAGAGCACCTGGTAAAGGATCTCACGTTCGTTGGCAAAAGAACGCTGCTCTGAGTCATGCAGTTGTGATACGGGCACCGGGAGCATCCCCACCTCATTGTAGGGGAGATACTTCTGCAGGATGTCGGCGGTGATCACCCGCTCCTGTTCAATGATGGAGATCTGCTCGGTGATGTTCTTCAGCTGACGCACGTTTCCCGGCCAGCGGTAGCTTTTCAGCAACTCACGTGCATCGTCGGTGAGGGTGATGGGAGGCATCATATATTTCTCTGCACAGTCGCTGCTGAACTTGCGGAACAGCAGCGGGATATCCTCTTTCCGGTCACGAAGGGGCGGGATGCGAATGGGTACGGAGTTGAGACGGTAGTAGAGATCTTCACGGAACTTGCCTTTCTCCACCGCATTCACCATCTCCACGTTGGTAGCAGCTACCACCCTTACATCGCTCTTTTCCACCTTCGAGGAGCCTACCTTGATGAACTCACCGCTTTCCAGCACACGCAACAGACGTGCCTGCGTGGAGAGGGGCAATTCACCCACCTCGTCGAGGAAAAGGGTGCCACCATCGGCCACCTCGAAGTATCCCTTGCGGCTGCCTGTGGCGCCGGTGAACGATCCTTTCTCATGGCCGAACAGCTCCGAGTCGATCGTTCCTTCGGGGATCGATCCGCAGTTAATGGCGAAGTAGGGGCCATGCTTACGCCTACTGTATTGGTGTATGATCTGCGGGAAGTTCTCTTTACCGGTACCACTCTCTCCGGTGATCAGCACCGACAGATCGGTAGGAGCCACCTGTAAAGCCACGTCAATGGCACGGTCCAGCTCGGGTGAGTTGCCGATGATACCGAAACGTTGCTTGATTTGCTGTAGAGGGTGCTTAGCCATATGTATAGGTATGGGTTGTAATGCCAATGAACAATCAAAGATACACAATAATTTACTTTCTGCCCAACGCGTAGGTTTTTCCTTTGAGATATCTGCCCAGTTCGAGCGTGTTGTCACCAAAACGGCTGATCTCATCCGGTAGGATCGGTGTACCGAAAGTGAGCACCATCTCATTTCCTTTTTTGTTGTAAAGCTCGTGACAGAGTCGCAGGTCGCGTACTCGCCACCCCAGGATACGGGAGAGATAAAACAACAGGCTGTTTTGTCCGGAGATGTGCAACGGGATGACCGGCACTTTCACCTTACGGATGATCTTCAATGCTGCCGGCTGCCAATCCCGGTCTTCGATTACCAGTCCGCCCTTTCTTATGCAGAGGTTGGAGACAGCCCCTGCCGGGAATAAACCGAGAGGGTGACCCTGCTTTACATGCGCAATGCTCTCGCGGATACCGGCGAAGCTGACGCTCTTCTTCACGGAGTCTTTCATCGGGTTCACCTTGATAAAATTCTCCTCCAGGGTGTCGATCAGTCCCAGGAAGAAGTTAACCATCATCCGAAAGTCTGGAAAACGACTTCCCAGGGCTTCGATGACGGCGATGCCGTCGATATGGCCATAGGGGTGGTTGGAGACGGTGATAAAGGGTTGGTTGCCGACGCTGTCGAGCACCTCTGCGTTGCGCAGGGTACGCTTGATATCCAGCTTATCCAGTACATCACGGCAAAAGGCCGGTCCCGTAAGGTGTTTAGAGCGGTCATAGATCTCATTCGGGACATTCAGCGCGGCAATCTTCATGCCCAGATCGATGAGCATGTCTCCATATTTGCCATGAAAGATAGGGTGTAGTCTCCGCAAATCGTCGTGGCTTACCAGTATCTTTTTCATCTCCTTGAAATGCGTTTCTGTTTATCTAACTCATATGCCACGTCATCGGGATGAGGTGGCATATGAACGGTAATTAAAATATGTTGTTCAGAGCTGTGGTTATACCAGCTCCCTGATCAGGTCAATAATTTCTTTTCCGATTTTCTCGGCAGCTTCAAGCGTGGCCGCCTCCGAATAGATGCGGATAATCGGTTCCGTGTTTGATTTACGCAGGTGGACCCATTTGTCCGGGAAGTCGATCTTCACCCCATCGATATCGGTCACCTGCTGGTCGCTGAAACGCGCTTTCATTTGCTGCAATATCGCATCGGTGTCAATCTCGGGTGTCAGCTCCACTTTCTGCTTTGCCATGTAGTAGGCGGGGTATTCCTTCCGCAACTCCGAGGGTCTCTTACCCGTACGGGCCAGGTAGGTGAGGAAGAGCGCGATCCCCACCAGTGCATCCCTGCCGTAGTGAGAGGCGGGATAGATTACACCGCCGTTGCCCTCGCCACCAATCACCGCATTCACCGCTTTCATCTTCTCCACCACGTTTACCTCTCCCACCGCTGCGGCGTAATAGCTGCCGCCCCTGGCAAGGGTGACATCGCGCAGGGCACGGCTGGAGCTGAGGTTAGAGACGGTGTTCCCCGGAGTGTGCTGCAGGATATAGTCGGCCACCGCTACCAGGGTGTACTCCTCCCCGAAAGGTTCGCCATCCTCGCAGTAGATCGCCAGACGATCCACATCAGGGTCAACCGCAAATCCGACGGTAGCCCTGGAGCTGCGCGTCAGCGAGGAGAGCTCTGTGAGGTGCTGCGGCAGCGGTTCTGGGTTGTGGGAGAAGTGACCATGCGGAGCACAGTGTAACTTGAAGATCTCTTTTACGCCCAGTGCATAGAGCAGCTCCGGGATGGCGATGCCGCCAACCGAGTTGACGCAGTCAACCGCCACACGGAAGTTGGCAGCCTTGATAGCCTCAGCGTCAACCAGTTCCAGTGAAAGTACCGACTGGATATGTTCATGAAGAAACTGTTTCTGAGTGATCTTCCCCAGCTCATCCACCGATGAGAATGAGTAGTTGCCACTCTCAGCCAGTGCCAGGATCTGAGCGCCCTCTGCTGCGTTCAGAAATTCACCCTGGCTGTTTAGCAGCTTCAGGGCGTTCCATTGCCGCGGGTTGTGGCTGGCTGTGATGATGATGCCTCCGTCAGCTTTTTCACGGGTCACCGCAATCTCGGTGGTGGGGGTGGTGGCCATCCCGATGTCGGTCACGTTGCATCCCATAGCCATGAGCGTGCCTGTGATGATACGGTGTACCATCTCGCCCGAAATGCGTGCGTCACGGCCTACCACTATCCTGGGTTTCTCCAGATCTGATTGATTCCTGATAAAAGTGGCATAGGCTGACGTAAATCGTACGATATCGGCAGGTGTTAGATTTTCCCCCGGCTCACCGCCAATTGTACCTCTGATACCGGAGATGGATTTGATCAATGTCATGGGTTGTTCTTTCTGTCGGTTTTATGCTGAAATGATGAAACGCTCAATAACGGTTCTCAAATCGATACTGCACCCAATCGTAATAGGAGGGTTGGTATTGAGACCTATCGTAGGAAGATCCCATATTGAATGGAATGATCATCTTTACCTCGCCGTTGTGACCCACATGCTCCAGGGGTACCATCCAGCCGGGGGTGCTGTAGTAGCTCTTGGTGTATGAGTTAACCGGTCCGAAGTATTTGATCTCTTCAGGATAAACCAAGTTGGCGTAACGGGTAGTGTCATTCGACATGAAATAGTGGAGGCCACTAAAGCGGATATAGACCGTCTCACCCGAACTGAGCCTTTCAGTTGTATCTCCGTAAGAAATGACGTGATAGTAAACCTCGGTATTGGGGTCCTTATAGAACTCTTTCTCCCCGAACTTCCCGTCGGTGGGGTATTTATCCAGAATGGTCAGCTGTTGTTGCGCAATGAAAAGTTCAATTGCTTTTGCTTCATCATTCAGGTAATCTGCATAGGTCTTCTGATTCTCACAGGAGGGGAAGATGAGCAGCACGCCCAAAAGTGCGGTAATTATCAGGTCTGTTTTGTTCATAGGTCTCTGCCATATAATTGATAGACTGCAAAAGTACACAATTAGTGCTAAAAATAACGGGATTGCACCGAAATAAACATTATCGATTCTTAAAAAATGGGTTATTCCTGAGTCATCGTTTGTTTCAGAATCTCCTCATATTGTTTGAGTCCCTCGGCATAGGTCTGCAATGCCATCTCAAGTGAGCCATAAAACTCGCCCCCTGAGGCATTCAGATGGCCGCCACCATTGAAGAAGTCGGCAGCAAATTCGTTGCAGGGAAATGAGCGCTGGGAGCGGAAAGAGAGCTTTATCAATCCCTCATCTTCACGAATGAAAGTGGAGAAGATAATTCCCTTGATGCTGAGGGGGTAGTTCACGAACCCCTCTGTATCTCCCTTGCAGACTTGAAACTGTGTCTGATCCTCTTTCGAAAGCCAGATCAGCGCAGCGTGCAGGTCAGGATAGATCTCCATGCGTTGCGACAGCGTGAAGCCCAGCAGCCGGAACCGATCGGCAGAGTAGTTGTGGAACACCTTTGAATAGATGGCATCCTTATCAATCTCCTTGCGCAGCAGCAGGCTGATAATCTCATAGATCTCCGGATCACTCGAATTGTAGGTGAACCCGCCGGTATCGGTCATCATGCCGCAATAGATGCACTCCGCCGCTGCCTGCGACAGCTCCTGGTACCTGCCCGCGTGGAACAACAGACGGAATATCAGCTCGCTGGTGGATGATATCTCCGGGTGAGAGACCACGATGTTGAAGTCGTTCCCGGGCAGGAGGTGGTGATCAATCAGGATCTTTCTGGCAGGAGCTGCTTCCAGCATGGGTGCCATCAGTCCTATCCGCTTGGGGATGTTGTAGTCGAGCGAGAAGATCAGGTCGGCATGCAGCAGGATATGTCTGGCTGCCTCAGGATTGTACTCGGCTACGCTGATCTCACTGGCACCTTTCATCCATTTCAGGTAATAGGGGAAAGAGTTGGGCACGATGATCCTGACATGCTTGCCGCGACCCGTCAGGTAATGGTAGAGCGCGAGCGATGAACCCAGTGCATCGCCATCGGGGGAGAGGTGAGTGGTGATCACGATCTGGCGGGCTTCGTCGATGGCCTGCATGATCTGATCCACCTTTTCCGGTTCAATCACATCGGTGAGTGATTCGGTAAACTTCATAGCGTACTTTTCAATTGATGAGAAACAACAAAAGTACTAAAAATTCAGCGAAAAGGCCCCTTTTTGTTGCACATCGTGTAGTGGAATACCTCTGATGCGGCATTCCGCGGCAACGTGGGCTGCCGACTGGCGTGGCAGTGAGCTGTCAATTACAATCAGTGAGGGCTGAAAGAGACGACAGAGCTGTTCCATGTCGAAACAGCAGTGGTGGGAAAGAATCAGGATATCTACAGGAAATATGGTGTGAGTCCTGAAATGATTGAACGATCCGTCAGAAAGTCGCAGGATCTTTTTTTGAGGATGGGGCAATATCCCGTTTACCGGTACCACGATGGGTTGGCATCTCCCATCCACACAGAGCGATATCTCACTGTTGGGTCTCTTGTTCAGCACCACCATCTGTGGTGGCTCAGTGTGAAGTTGCTCCTGCAGCAGGAGCAGTTGAAAAGAGAGCAACGATGAGAGGGCGAAGATCAGGGTGCGGGGCTGTTTATTACGAAGGAAATGACTGAATGGAAAGATGAAGAGCAACAGCAGGATGGTTGCGGGCAGAGAGATATGCAACCCGGTGAGCTGTGCACAGGGAAGAGACTCCATGAACTGAACAGTATGCAGCATGATGTTGGTGAGTATCTGTACCAGGTGGCGTAGCAGCAACTGCAGCAACTCGGGAAAGCTCGTGAGGGTGACATGCAGCCATCCGGTTATCAGCAACGGTATCAGAGAATAGATGATACCTCCCATGAGCGGTATCAGCATGATGTTGGAGAGGAAAAACCAGGTGGGGAAAGTGCCAAAATGGTGGAGAACGAGGGGGAAGAGACCCAGCTGTGCAGACAGGGAGAGTGTCATCAGCTTCCAGAGGTATGCCACCATTCTCTTTTTTGGTCTGATCAGTGAGCTGAGTCGGGGTTGGAACCAGAGAATCGAGCAGACGGCGCCGAAGCTCAACTGAAAGCTGATGTCATAGAGGCTGTATGGCTGAAAAAGCAGGATCAGAAAGGCGGCTGCTGCCAGCGTGTTCGCGGTGAAGCCGCTCATATGCCGCAGCTGCCCCAGACAATAGAGCGATAGCATGATCACTGCTCGCACAACTGAGGGGGATAATCCCGCCAGAAAAGCATATCCCCATAGCATGAGGATGATCACCCATTGGCGAAGGATAAACCCTCTTCCCCTGTTGCCAAGTGGCGTGAGCAGCAGGGAGAGAATCATGTAGATGACCCCCGTATGCAATCCGCTGACCGCCAGCAGATGTGCGGTGCCTGAGGCACGAAAAGCCTCTTCGATGTCGTCCGAGAGGTAGGCTTTGTATCCCAGGGTTACCGCTGCTATAAAGGCAAAGGTGTCCCCCTCCAGTCCCAGTGAACGGTAGAAGCGGAGGACCCTGATCCGGCAACGTTGCGCCAGCAGATGAGGGGTAACACGCTTTCTTCCCGTTAGCTGCCACTCATCTCTCCCGATAAAATCCCTGGCTGCAAAACCCTTGTTGTGCATGTATCCCGCATAGTCCCATTCCCCGGGGTTGCCAAAATTTTGAAATGGTTCCGGCTGTGCGGTGAAGATGATCTCATCCCCGGGCAGCAGCAGCGCAGCAGCACTGCTCTTCTCCAGGTATAACATCAGCTTCTTTTCAATTGGATGTACCGTGCGCACCGGGCATTGCACCGAACGTGCTTTCTCTTCGGGGATCTCCTGCACGGTGGCAAGGTAGGTGCAGGCTCTGTCGGGGAAGTTGTACGCCCTCTGCACGGATTGCTCATGGCATTGGAGCAGGGTAAGCGCGAATAGAAACAGGTAACTGCCGGCACCAAAGAGCCACCTGTCTGTAAACTGAGGGTTCTCATCACGAAAGTAAGAGAGGAGGATGAGCGAAAGCCCCGTCAGCATCAGCACTACTGACAGTATCCTGTTGTCGGATAGAAAAGGATTCAAAATGATGGCAGCCGCAACAGGTAGTAACAGGCGTAAAAAGGGCGTCCTACCAATCAGTTCATTCATTTTTCGCGCGGGAGGAACAGATTGCAACTTCGCCTTTCAGAAGAAAAAAGGCAGAATAGCCTCTTCAGATTAAAACCAATGCATCAGAGTGCCTTCAGCTGTCGAATGGTCTCTTCCGGGTCGTCGGAAGAGAAAACGGAGCTCCCGGCCACCAGCACGTCGGCACCGGCATCCACAAGTCTTCTGCCGGTTTCCAGGTTGACGCCACCGTCCACCTCGATCAGTGTGGGAAGATTACTTCTCTCAATCATTTCCCTCAGCTTGGCAACCTTTCTGACCGTTCCCTCAATGAACTGCTGGCCACCAAACCCCGGGTTTACAGACATCAGCAGCACCATCTCCAGCTCAGGCAGAATCTCTTCCAGCAATGCCACCGGCGTATGTGGGTTCAGGGTCACGGCCGGCTTCATTCCTCTGCTGCGAATAACCTGAACCACACGATGCAGGTGTGGACAAGCCTCGTAATGGACATTCATGTAGGTGACACCGGCTGCGGCGATCTCATCGGTAAATTTCTCCGGGCTCATGATCATCAGGTGAGCATCCAGTGTTTTGTGTGTGATCGCTTTCAGTTGGTTGATCACCGGAAAGCCAAACGATATGTTCGGGACAAAGAGTCCATCCATGATGTCCAGATGGATCCAGTCTGCCTCGCTTCTGTTGAGCATCTCAATGTCTCTCTTGAGATGAAGAAAATCGGCTGCCAGCAAGGAGGGCGCAACAATTGTACTCATGAAAATGATATTTATGCACCCAAAGGTATGAAAAATTTTTATATGTAAAAATTGATTGCGCTCCGCTTCCTGCAATTTGCTGTCCACGATTCAGTTCAGCATGATCAGCTGTCCGCCGTGGGGCAGCTTTTTTATTGGGCGGCAGCATCTTGCATACTGACGGATGATCACAAGGGATGATTGAGAGGGTTGCACCCGCTCCCTGGGAGATGCTTTATTGCTCTTCTTCTCTTCTCGTGTATGCTCTTTTTTCATCGGCTTCCTGGCTGTTATTTAGCAAACGGCCTGAAGAGCTGAATATTGTCTTCATTGAAAAATACCCCTCAGTTGTTGCTAAATCCCGCCATTTTGCATATCTTTGTCCACTAAAAACCATTATGAAAAGGAATATGAAGAAATTGTTTTATCTTTTTATCTCGGCACTGATTCTGATCTCATGTCAGAATGCAAACGAGTACACCATCAAAGGAACTGTTGCCAATCCCGATTTTGAAGGTACCAGCGTCTATCTTCAGGAGATGACCGACGACGCCATGGTGACCACCGATACGGCGGTAGTGGAGAATGGTCAGTTTACCTTCAGAGGAGCGGCCGATGCTGCCCGTTTGCGTTTCATTCTCCTGGATGAGTCGGTAGCCCCCCGGCAGGAGAACCGCATACCGGTTCTGCTTGAACCGGGCAGACTGAAAGTCTCTTTCGATAGTGTGGTGACGGTGAGTGGCTCAAAGGTCAACGAAGCCTATACCGATTTCAGAGCCAAACAGCGGGAGCTGGGACTTCAGATGCGGAAGGTGGTAGAGCGCTACAATAGTGCTCAGGCTTCCGGCACCGTTACCCAGGAGTTGGAGGCAGAGATCAATGACAGTTACGACAGCATCAGCAACCAGATGATCATGCTGAACTTTGACTTCATCAAGGAAAATATCGGTAACGACCTGGGGCAGTACTCATTCATGGCCTCCTCCTCGATGTTTGAACCGGAACAGCAGCGTGAGATACTGGATCTGGCTGATGCCGATTTCAAGTCGGACAAGAACATACAACGTGTGATAAAACGGCTTGAGAATCTGGAGAAAGTGGCCATCGGTAAGAAATTTGTCGATTTCACACTGAAAGATACCGAGGGAAACGATGTCTCCCTCTCCGACTACGCCGGCCAGGGCAAGTATGTATTGGTGGACTTCTGGGCCGCCTGGTGTGCTCCCTGCCGCCAGGAGATGCCCAACCTGGTAGCCGCCTACGACAGGTATAAATCGAAAGGATTCGAGGTGGTGGGTGTCTCTTTGGATCAGGATCGCTCACAGTGGCTTGATGGCATCAGTCAGATGAACATGACCTGGCCCCAGATGTCGGATCTGATGTACTGGGATAGTCCGGTGGTTGATCTGTATGCCATCCAGGGTATTCCCCACACCATTCTGCTCGACAAAGAGGGTATGATCATCGAGAAGAACCTGAGAGGTGAAGCACTGGTTGCCAAGCTGGAGGAATTGATGCCATAACGGTTTCAAGATTTCATTAGCATATGTGGAGTTGCCATGGGTAGCTCCATTTTTTTGCCTCAATGAAATAAATATCTATTTTTGTGGAAAAGAAATTCAGATGATGCCGAGCAGACACTTTTTGGTTGCGCTTTTATTGGTTTTTACGCTTACCATTTTTCATCACAACCATTCATTCGCACAAAACAGGCCTTTCACGGTGGTGATTGATCCTGGTCATGGCGGCAAAGATCCAGGGGCTGTAGGAGCCACTTCGCGTGAAAAAGATATCGTCTTATCGGTGGGACTCAAGCTTGGGACACTCATCGAACAGCATCACGACGATGTAAAGGTGATCTATACACGTGACAGCGACCACTTTGTGGAGCTGAACAAACGGGCCGAGGTTGCCAACAAGGCACATGCCGACCTCTTCATTTCGCTCCATTGCAACGCGCTGGATCGAAGACGTACCTCCCCGCGCGGCGTGGAGACGTTTGTACTTGGATTGCATCGCAGCAAGGATAACCTGGATGTGGCTAAAGCAGAGAACGCGGTGATTATGTATGAAGAGGATTATTCGCTCAAATATGAAGGCTTTAATCCCAATGAGCCGGAATCATACATCATTTTCGAGTTCATGGCCAATACTTTTCTCTCGCAAAGTGTGTACCTTGCCACCATCGTACAGAATCAGCTGGTCACCGGCGCCAAGCGGGTGAACCGCAATGTGAGACAGGCCGGCTTCCTGGTACTCCGGGAGGTTGCCATGCCCAGCATACTGGTGGAATTAGGCTATATCAGCAACCCATCAGAAGAGAAATACCTGAAGAGCAGCAGTGGTCAGAATGCATTGGCCACAGCTATCTACAACGGCTTCAGGGAGTACAAGCGGGAGCATGACAAGAAGAGTTACGTATTCAATAGCAACTCTTCATCATCAGCCGCTGTGGGTGTAGCCTCCCCGGGTGATGTCACTGCCGGGGAGCGGGAATACCGGATCCAGTTCCTCACCTCCTCCCGCAAGTATGAGAGAGGGGCGAAAGTCTTCAAGGGACTTGATCCGGTGGAACATTATATGGATGGTGGTTTGTACAAGTACACCTACGGCAGTAGTCACAGTCAGGAGGAGATCACCCCTACCCTGCGTGAAGTGCGCCGTAAATTCAAGGATGCATTTGTGATTGAGCTTGTGGATGGGCAACGTGTGAAATAATTAAAAGAGATGAAGAAAAAAATATCCAGAAATGCGCTTATTGGCGTGGCTTTTCTCGCCAGCCTTTTTATGATCTATTTTGGCATCAACTTCCTGAAAGGGATCAATGTATTGAAACAACAAAAGCAATATTACGCTCTCTTCGATGATGTCACCAGCCTGCTGCTCTCCTCTCCCGTCTATGTGAAAGGTTATCAGGTGGGATTGATCAGCAGCATCGCGATGGCGGAAACCGATCCGATGCGCTTCGCAGTTGCGATCAACCTGGAAGAGGAGTTTCCCATTCCGGAGGACAGTTATGTGGAGTATGGCACCGATCTCTTCGGCGCCTCTCTGGCAACGCTGGTACTGGGTAACGCCACGACCCTGTTGCAGCCGGGTGACACCATAAGTGGCAAAAAAGTGATCGGATTGATGGATGGTGCGGCAAAGCTGATGCCCCAGGCTGATTCCATCTTCCTGCGGATCGACTCGCTTCTGCTCTCCCTGCAGCAGATCGTTGCTCACCCCTCCTGGGATGAGTCGATCAGGGGGATTGATCAGACGGTGAAGCAGCTGAATCAAAGCAGTAGCAGCCTCAACAGGATAATGGCAGCCGTTGAAAATGATCTGCCTGAAATCAGCCGCAATCTTCAACTGGTCACGGCGGATCTAAACAAGGTGAGCGGTGAGCTCAGTACAATGGATCTTAACCGTACCTACGCCGGCATCGATGAAACAGTCAACAATCTGAAGCAACTCTCCGCAAAAATCAACAGCAAAGACAACTCGCTGGGTTTGCTGATGAATGACACCAAACTGCATGACAGCCTCAATGTAACCATCAATACCGCTACCAAACTGTTGGAGGATATCAGGCTAAACCCCGGTCGTTACCTGAGCGTAAAAGTAAGTCTGTTTTGATTCCGGGAGGTTTCAATTTTAAATATGTCGGATTATTTAAATAGAATCAATCTAAATAAGTATTCCTGCAAAATTTAGGTTGAAACATCTTGAGTGGCTGACTTTACGTAACAAAAATGAAATAATTTCAGGAAGTGGAGGGTTGAAGTTCGGTTTTGATATCAACTTGAATATCAATTGGGTTGACTCATCTTTGATTCTGTAATAATCTGAAAAACAGATGATTGGCTCTATTTTGTTGATAAATAACGTTTTTTTTTGAAAGCAAGGAAAGCGAAAAAAAATCATTTTTTTATCTCGTTTATTTTTCCAAAATTTGTATCCTCAGCGGGAATTACGGAAAAGCTAAGATCATTTTAGAAATTCAATGAAGAACGATTGCCAGATTTTGTGGAACAACTGTTTGAATGTGATTCGGGATAATATTCCTGAACCGGCATTCAATACATGGTTTCTACCGATTGTTCCCTTAAATTACCAGGATCATGTGCTTACGGTTCAGGTACCCAGTCAGTTTTTCTATGAATACCTGGAAGATAAATATCTCGACCTGATTCAGCATACGCTCTACCGTGAGATAGGTGAGGGAACCATTCTCAACTACCGGATACTGGTGGAGACAGAAAATAACACTGCTGTCGAGATGCGGGGTGAGACCAAGTCGTTTGCCACGACCGATAAAAGCCTGCGCAGGAAAATGTCTGAAAAGGTACCCAGCCCTTTCGACCGGGTGGAGACCACTGAGTTTGACTCCCAGATCAATGGTAAATACCGTTTTGAAAATTTCTTCGAAGGCGAAAGCAACCGGCTGGCACGTACAGCTGCCGAAGCGGTGGCCAACAATCCGGCCAAGACTGCTTTCAATCCCCTTTTTGTACATGGCCATTCAGGTGTGGGTAAGACCCACCTCTGCCACGCCATCGGCTCGAAAGTAGAGGAGCTCTATCCTGACAAGAAAGTGCTCTATCTCTCAGCCCATCTCTTCAAGGTTCAGTTCACCGATGCACGTCGCTTCAACACCATCAACGATTTCATCAACTTCTACCAGAGCATCGATGTGCTGATCATCGATGATATCCATGAGCTGTCGGGGCTGGAGAAAACGCAGAACACTTTTTTCCATATCTTCAATCACCTGCATCAGAACAATAAACAGTTGGTGATGACCTCCGACTGTGCTCCCATGGATATGCAGGGGATGGAGGAGCGTCTGCTGACCCGTTTTCGCTGGGGCCTCTCCACCAAGCTGGAGCGCCCTGATAAGGAGTTACGGAAAAAGATTCTTCAAAATAAGGTCTTGTCTGATGGCCTTTCCATACCGGAGAACGTGATTGACTTCATCGCGGAGAATGTGACAGAGAACGTGCGTGACCTGGAGGGGATCGTGGTTTCACTGATGGCACACTCTATCATCAACAATCGGGAGATCGACATGAGTCTGGCACGAAGGGTGATGGAGCAAAGCATCCGCTTTGAACGGAAACGGATCACGGTAGAGAAGATACAGGATACCGTCTCCCAGTTCTTTAACGTCGGGAAAGAGCTGATACAGTCCTCTTCGCGCAAAAGGGAGATTGTACAGGCCAGGCAGGTAACCATGTATTTCATCAAGAAGCACACCGAGTTGTCCCTTTCACAGATAGGCTTACAGGTGGGAAACCGCAATCATGCCACAGTGCTCCATGCCTGTAACACGGTAAAGAACTTTTACGAAGTGGACAAAGGTTTTCGCTCCGATATCGAAGAGATTGAACGGATTCTCAACTCCTGACGGTTGTTATGCCCGGGCAGCGGTATAGCCCTTTCGAACGCTGGCTTACCAGGTTGATGGATAGGATAAATGAGCAGATAACCAATGAAAGCTTTGTATCTTCTTTTGCTGCTACAGCTGACGCTGTTCCCTGCTGGCTGTAAGGCCGTTGCGGCTGACTCGCTGCGGATCGCCCTGATATCCGATATCCATTATCTTTCTCCAACACTCTATGACCGGGGTGAAGCACTCACCTCCTATGAGGCGGCGACTGGCCGGCAGTTTGAACAACAGCAGATGGTGCTGGATCAGCTGTGGGCTGATCTGTTGAGAGAGAAACCTGATGTGTTGTTGATTGCGGGTGATCTTACCCACCATGGTGAGCGTCAGAGTCATCTTGATCTGATAGCCCGGTTGCAGTCTCTCGAGCGGGAAGGCATCCGTGTAGTGGTGGTGCCGGGCAACCATGACATCAATATACCCAATGCTTTTGCTTACCGGGGTGAGAAACCGGCACCGGTAGAGAGTATCACGAAAGATGAGTTTGCTGAGCGTTATGATCCTTTTGGTTACGGGGAGGCACTGCAAAGGGATGATGCATCGCTGAGCTATGTCATCCCGCTGGATGAGCAACACTGGTTACTCTGTTTCGATAGCAACCGTTACGAGGAACATACCACCGGATCGATCACGCCTGGAAGTATCAAACCACCAACACTGGAATGGGCATTGTCGCTGCTCCGGGATGCGGGCGAGAGAGGGATCACAGTGCTCGGAATGATGCACCACGGGTTGGTGGAGCATATGCCCTATCAGTCGGCATTCTTCCCCGGTTACCTGGTGGATGAGTGGGAGCGGCACGCGGAGTTGCTTGCCGATGCCGGGATGCCGCTCATCTTTACCGGTCATTTTCATTCGAATGACATCACCCGTTTTACTTCCGATGCCGGTCACAAGATCGATGATATTGAAACAGCCAGCCTGGCGCAATATCCTTATGCGTGGCGGATGATGACCCTTGAAGAGGGCTCCCTCGCGGTGGAGAGCCATTTTGTCGCCTCTTTGCCCGACAACGCTCATCTGGAACAGGAGTCCCGTGATCGGTTGGAGATGGTGACCCGTCGTGTGGCGGAGCGTCGTCTGAAAGGGTTGGGTTTCCCCATACCGGATGAGCTGATGCCGCTGCTCACCGACCTGATTGTGAAGCTCAACCTGGAGCATGTAAAAGGAGATGAGAAAGCTGATCCGGAGATGATGCGGGCACTTCAGCTGTTTGCCTCTTACCTGGGCGATGAGGTTGATCTGCAGAACTTCTCTTTCGACTTCCCTCCGGAGGATAACCATGTGACGATCAGATGGGGGAACGAAAGTGAGTAAGCGGATGAAAAAGTCAATTGGCTTGTGCGCCTGCATGCATGAAGGGATTGCGGAGGCTGGATGTGACGAGGCGGGTCGCGGCTGTCTCGCGGGACCGGTCTATGCTGCTGCCGTTATTCTGCCACCCGGTTTCCGCTGTGATCAGCTGAACGATTCCAAGCAGCTCTCAGAACGTGAGCGGGATCAATTGCGTGTCGTGATTGAACGGGAGGCGCTCTCATATGCTGTGGCATCCTGCTCGCCCGGGGAGATTGACCGGCTCAACATCCTCCGGGCTTCTATTGAGGCGATGCATCGTGCGATCCGGTCGTTAGACCTCATCCCGCAGCATATCCTGGTGGATGGCAACCGTTTTCTGCCGTATGAGCAGATTCCGCACAGCTGTGTCATCAAAGGGGACAGCAAATATATGGCGATTGCGGCAGCATCTATCCTGGCCAAGACCTGGCGCGACGAGCAAATGCGGGAGTTGGACCGCCTTTTCCCACAATATGGATGGTCCCGTAACAAGGGGTATCCAACCCGCGAACACCGGGAGGCGATTCGCCTCCACGGCATCACCCCTTATCACCGGAGAAGTTTCGCCCTGCTGGAGCAGCAACCACAATTTGGGTGCTGATACTCCTCACACTGCCAGAGCATCAGACCTCTTTTATCGAGAGCTGGATCCGCTTCCTCTCCAGATCCACCATGCGTACTTTCACTTTTACATGCTGGTGCAGTGACACCACCTCGGTTGGATTGGAGACAAACCGGTCGGCCAGCTCTGAGATATGGACCAATCCGTTTTCTTTGATGCCGATATCCACAAAGCAACCGAAGTTGGTGATGTTGGTCACGATGCCGGGCAGTATCATCCCCTCTTTCAGATCGGTGATAAGCCGTATGGAGGGGTCGAATTCCAACGTCTCTACTGTCGATCGCGGGTCCCGTCCCGGCTTCTCCAGCTCCTGCAGGATGTCGGTGAGCGTCTCCACGCCCACGCTGTCGGTTTTATAGTGCTCCATTTCGATCGCGCTGATCCGCTCCTTGTTGCCAATCAGCTCTGTCACGCTGCAACCCAGATCCCCCGCCATTCTCTCTACAATGGGATAGCTCTCAGGGTGAACCGCCGAGTTGTCGAGCGGATTGGCCGCATCAGTGATCCGAAGAAATCCGGCACACTGTTCAAACGCTTTCTCCCCCAGGCGTGGTACTTTCATCAACTCCCTGCGTGATCGAAAAGGACCGTTGGCGGTGCGCCACTCCACGATGTTGCTTGCCAGCGATTCCCCCAGACCCGAGACGTAGGTGAGCAGATGCCTGCTTGCCGTGTTGAGGTTGACCCCCACCAGGTTGACACAGCTCTCCACTGTCATGTCGAGCGTCCGTTTCAGCTTTGCCTGGTCCACATCATGCTGGTACTGCCCCACGCCAATCGCCTTGGGGTCGATCTTTACCAGCTCCGCCAGCGGATCACTCAACCGCCGCCCGATGGAGACAGCGCCCCGCACGGTGACGTCATACTCCGGGAACTCTTCGCGGGCGATCTTCGAGGCGGAGTAAACAGAGGCGCCATTTTCACTCACCACGAACACCTTCACCTCTTTCTCATAGCGAAGATTGGTGATGAAGCGCTCGGTCTCACGACTGGCGGTGCCGTTGCCAATGGCGATGGCATCGATCCGGTAGGAAGAGACCAGCTTCACCACCTTGCTGCCTGCTTTCACCTGCTCCTGCTGTGGTGGATGAGGGTAGATGGTTTCGTTGTGCAGCAGGTTGCCCTGCTCATCGAGGCAGACCAGCTTGCAGCCGCTGCGGTAGCCCGGGTCGATGCCCAGAATACGCTGTTGGCCCAGTGGTGGCGATAGCAGCAACTGTCGCAGGTTCTCCGCGAAGACAGCAATGGCAGCCTCTTCAGCCTTTTCGCGCGAGAGGTTGGCAAATTCAGTCTCGATGGAGGGCTTTAACAATCGCTTGTAGCCATCTCTCACCGCTTCACTCACCTGTTTTGCTGCTTCACTGTGGTTCTTTACAAACTGTCGTTCCAGTCGCTCGAGGCAGCGCGCATCATCAGGCGATAGGGAGACGCGCAGGAATCCCTCTTTCTCCGCGCGACGGATGGCCAGCAACCGGTGCGAGGGACAACGGGAGAGGGGAGCGGTGAATTCAAAATAATCCCTGTATTTTTCTCCCTCCTGCTCTTTGCCCTTTACCACCCTGGCCGTGATCACTGCCTCCCGGGCAAAGATGTTACGGATCATCTGTCGTGCTCCGGCATCCTCACTGACCCATTCGGCCAGGATGTCGCGTGCTCCCTGCAGTGCATGTTCCGGGTCGGTAACCTCTCCTTTCACATAGCGGGAGGCAACGGCTTCCACCCTTTCCTGCTGTTGCGACATCAGCCATCTGGCGAGCCCCTCCAGTCCTTTCTTCCTGGCGATCGCTGCTCTTGTCTGCCGCTTGGGTTTATAGGGCAGGTAGAGATCCTCCAGGCGACTGCTCTCCTGGCAGGCGCTAATCTGCTCCTCCAGCTCCGGCGTCAGCTTCTCCTGTTCACCAATCGACTTCAGGATATAGGTTTTTCGTTTTTCCAGCTCTTCATGCTTCTCATGCAGTGCTGCGATGCGGGCGATCTGCACCTCGTCGAGTCCGCCGGTCGCCTCTTTGCGGTAGCGACTGATGAACGGGATGGTGGCACCCTCCTCCAACAGCCCGAGAGTGTTCTCTACACTTCTGAGAGACAATCCGAGTGATTGAGCGATGGATGGATAATAGTGAGACATAAGTGGATTCTTCGTTGATCGTGATGTTCAACTGCAAATGTAAAGATTTTTTCCTAACTTTACCTCTCCAAATAGGAATGGTATGGCCAAACTAAAATCAGTTTACTTCTGCAACCAATGTGGCTACGAATCGCCTAAGTGGATGGGCAAGTGTCCCTCCTGCGGTGAGTGGTCAACTTTCGTGGAGGAGCTGGTGCGGAAAGATGCCGCGGTCAAACAGGAGGATACACGCTTTTTCCAGAGTCTCCGCAGCGAGCCGCAGCTGTTGCGCGAGATCCGCGCCGACGAGGAGCCGCGCATCGACCTGCACGATGGGGAGCTGAACAGGGTGCTGGGCGGGGGACTGGTGCCCGCATCGGTGGTGCTGCTGGGAGGCGAGCCCGGCATCGGCAAATCGACACTGGTGCTGCAGACCATCCTCAAGCTCAACGGGCTGCCAACGCTCTATGTCTCCGGCGAGGAGAGTGCGCGGCAGCTGAAGTTGCGTGCCGACCGTATCGGGTTGCAGAACGACGACTGCCTGATTGTCTGCGAGACCAACCTCGACGAGATCTTCAAACATGTGAAGAGCACCTCGCCACGGTTGCTGGTGATCGATTCCATCCAGACCATCTACAGTGAGGCACTCGAGTCGGCTCCCGGCAGCATCTCACAGGTGAGGGAGTGTGCCGCGGCACTGCTCAAGTTCGCCAAGCAGTCGGGGACCCCGGTGTTGCTGATTGGCCACATCACCAAGGAGGGGAGCATCGCCGGTCCCAAGATACTGGAACATATCGTCGACACGGTGATCCAGTTCGAGGGCGATCAACACTATATGTACCGCATTCTCCGTAGCATCAAGAACCGTTTTGGCAGTACTGCCGAGCTGGGTATCTACGAGATGAACCAGTCGGGTCTCCGGGAGGTGAGCAACCCCTCCGAGCTGCTGCTCACGCAGAACCATGAGGGGTTGAGTGGCGTCTCCATCGCTGCAGCCATTGAGGGGATCCGTCCCTTCCTGATCGAGACGCAGGCACTGGTCAGCACCGCGGCTTACGGAACCCCTCAACGATCAGCCATCGGCTTCGATATCCGTCGGATGAACATGCTGTTGGCAGTGCTGGAGAAGCGTGCCGGCTTCCGCCTGGCACAAAAGGATGTCTTTCTCAACATCGCCGGGGGATTGCGGGTGAACGATCCCGGTATGGATCTCCCGGTGATCTGCGCCATCCTCTCATCAAGCCTCGACATGAGCATAGAGGGCGATACGGCGCTCTGCGGTGAGGTGGGCCTTTCAGGGGAGATCCGCCCGGTGAACCGCATTGAACAACGTATCCAGGAGGCGGAGAAGCTGGGCTTCTCCCGTATCCTGATACCGTCCAACAACCTGAAAGGATACAACAAGAAGCTCTTCATTGAGCTGATCCAGGTGAAGAGGGTGAGTGATGCTTTTCGGATCCTCTTCTCCAGATCGTAGAAAAGGGTTTCGATTCATCCCGAAGAAAAAGAGCTGAACCTTTTTGTATCCAGGAAAAAAAGGTTATCTTTGCATCCGGTTTTTGCGAAAATGGTACCTTGGCCGAGTGGCTAGGCGTCGGTCTGCAAAACCGTTTACGGCGGTTCGAATCCGCCAGGTACCTCACGAATGAGCTCCATTCCCTACTGTCTGTGTAGGTCGTGGAGCTTTTTTTTACACGATGCAGGGGGATCTATCCCGTTCGTAACCAGTCCGTCAGCTCTCCTGTGGCGGCTCTTTTTTAAAGGCATCTGACACCTTTCCGAAGTTCTCTTTCCAGGCACTGGCTACCGACGCAAAAAAGTTCCCTGCACTCTCTTTCACCACATCCCATTTGCTGTCAGCCACCTTGTCATACTCCTCCAGTTTCGACGAGAGGCTGTCCCTGAGCGCTCTAAGCTTGTTCAGCTGTTCTTTGTAATCCTCCCTGGCATCTTCGGCAATCTCACCTGCCCTGGCTTCCAGCTTCGAGATGGCTTCTGCCAGCTCATCAATCACTTCGTTTGTCTTCTGTTTGAATTCCTCTTTTTTCATTGTTATTTTCATTATCGTGGTTTAACCTGTTATCATTAACATTCAATCCGGCTATTGGTTCAACAGATGAGAGACCGCTTTAACGGCACTATTTAAGAAATAAAAACAGGCAATGTGGGAATAGTGGCGTCAGAATGAAAGTGAAACGGAGGAAAAAGTGTACCTTTGTAACTTAATTATTGATGCGAAGTATGCTGAATATTGTAATTTTTGGTGCTCCCGGATCGGGAAAGGGAACACAGAGTGAGAAGATTGCCGAACGATACGGACTACAACACGTTTCTACCGGTGAGATCCTGAGAGAAGAGATTGCATCTTCAACTGAACTGGGTAAACTGGCTGAATCCTATATGTCTAAAGGGGAGCTGGTACCCGATCATGTGGTGATTGAGATGCTTGAGGAGCTTATCGTGAAGAAGAGCGATGCCAAAGGGTTTATCTTCGATGGTTTTCCCCGTACGGTTCCTCAGGGAGAGGCGTTGAACCAGTTGTTGCAACGTCATGGTGAAAGAGTGGATGCCGTGATCAGCCTGGAAGTGGCAGAAGAAGAACTGATCGACCGTCTGCTCAGGAGAGGTGCAATCTCGGGTCGCGTTGATGATAACCGCCAGACCATTGAGTCCAGGCTGAATGTTTATTACCGTCAGACCGCCCCGTTGAAAGATTTTTATCGGAGTCAGGGTCTGCTGAAAGAGATAGTGGGAGTTGGATCGATCGACGAGATTTTCGAATCGATTGTGGAAGAGATAGACAGCTTAACCGAAGCATAATGGCTGAAACAAATTTTGTTGACTATGTCAAGATCTTCTGTCGTTCGGGAAAGGGAGGACGCGGTTCCGCACATTTCCGCAGAGAGAAGTATATTCCCAAGGGAGGGCCCGACGGTGGTGATGGGGGCGACGGCGGCAGCATCATCCTGCGCGGCAACCGTAACTACTGGACGCTGCTTCACCTGCGCTACCAGCGTCACATGTTCGCCGGTCATGGAGAGAATGGATCCAAGGCGCAGCGCTCCGGTAAGAAAGGCGAAAGCCGCGTGATCGATGTGCCCTGTGGCACGGTAGCCTACGACGCCCTCACCGGTGAGTACCTCTGCGACATCACCGATCATGACCAGGAGGTGGTGCTGCTCAAGGGCGGTCGCGGCGGTCAGGGCAACCAGCATTTCAAGACTGCCACCAATCAGGCACCACGTTATGCACAACCGGGTGAGCCCTATCAGGAACGCTGGGTGATCCTGGAGCTGAAGCTGCTGGCAGATGTAGGTCTGGTGGGCTTTCCCAATGCCGGCAAATCGACACTCCTCTCGGTGGTCTCCGCGGCCAGGCCGAAGATTGCCAACTATCCCTTCACCACGCTGGAACCGAACCTGGGTATCGTGAGCTATCGCGATGGCAAATCGTTCGTGATGGCCGATATCCCGGGGATCATTGAGGGTGCAAGTGAGGGAAAAGGATTGGGACTTCGTTTCCTGCGACACATTGAACGCAACTCACTCCTGCTCTTCCTGGTACCTGCCGATGCCGATGACATACGACAATCGTATGAGATTTTGCTGAATGAGTTGAGGCAATACAATCCGGAGCTCCTGGATAAGAGACATGTATTGGCGATCTCTAAGTCAGACATGCTCGATGAGGTGTTGATGAATGAGATCTCTGCTGATCTGCCTGATCTGCCCGCAGTTTTTATCTCTTCCGTTACCGGTTACGGGATTTCGACGCTGAAAGATCTCCTCTGGCGGGAGCTCAATTCAGATCAGACCATACCGGTTGCTGCCTCACGTGAGACATTGGTGCATCGTAATCTGGATGTGTCGGCACTTGGCTTTGATGATGACGATCTCCTCCCGGAGGATGAGTCCTTGCCGGATGCGGAGGATGAATGGGAGGACGAAGAGGAATCTTTCGATCCGGAGGAATGAGAGCCAGCCCATGAGACCCCATCCCCAATATCCTAACCTGTTGCTGTTTGACCAGCTCGCCGCAGAAGAGAGCGTGCTCCATTTTTCCACCACCCGTGCCGGAGGCGTGAGCAATGGCTCTTTCTCTTCATTTAACATGGGTAATTTTTCCGATGATGATCCGCTGAAGATTCGGGAGAACCGTGAGATTCTTGCGCGGATGTTTTATCTCACCCCGGATCATTTCATCACTCCCCACCAGACACACGGTACGGCTCTGTTGGCAATCGATAAGTCATTCTTTTCACTCCGCAAGGGGGAGGCCATGGAGAGACTCTATGGGGTGGATGCCACCCTCACCCGCGAGAAAGGTATTTTTCTTTGTGCGACCACTGCCGACTGTGTGCCAATCCTCCTTTACGATAAACAGAAAGAGGTGATAGCTGCCATCCATGCCGGATGGAGAGGCACCGTTGGACGTATCGTAGAGAAAACGATCCGGGAGATGGAACATCTTTACGGCACCTCGCCTGTCGATCTGCTTGCCGCCATTGGACCTGCAATCTCGATGGAACACTATGAAGTGGGAGCGGAGGTGATGGCGCTGTTCACTCATCACGGTTTTGATCTAAGCGATCCCTCGTTGTCAACAAAGAAGGGTCTCTCCTCCCGTTGGCACATTGATCTGAAAGAGATCAACCGTCAAGAGCTCCTCCGCTTGGGTGTGGTGGTGGATCATATAGAGAAGAGTGAGTTATGTACCTATTCACGTGAGGATCTCTTCTTTTCTGCCCGCCGGCAGACAGAGCACTCCGGCAGGATGCTCACGGGCATCATGATGGTTCCCTGACAAACAAAAAAAAGAGAGAATCGGGTCGATTCTCTCTCTTTTAAGTTTCTCTTTGAGATCAACGGTGTCGTTGATGATACCGTTGATACCTTTTTTTTGCTTAGTAACGTGCGCTTACCACATCCCAGTCGATGATGTTCCAGAGTCCTTTCAGGTGATCGGCACGGCGGTTCTGATAATCAAGGTAGTAGGAGTGCTCCCAGACATCGAATCCGAGTACAGGTGTCAGACCACTGGTGAGGGGGTTGCCGGCATTGCTTTCTTTCAGAATGGAGAGCTTGCCGTTCTTATCCTTGGCCAGCCATACCCATCCGGAGCCAAACAACGATACGCCGGCGGCATTGAACTCCTCCTTGAACTTGTCGAACGAGCCGAATTGCTCATTGATGGCTTCTGCCAGCTTCCCTTTCGGTTCGCCGCCTCCATTTTTCTTGAATGAGGTGAAGTAAAGGTTGTGATTCAGCGCCTGACCTGCATTGTTGAAGATGGCGCCGTCGCTCTCCTTGACAATGGTCTCCAGGTCTGCGTTTTCAAATTTCGTTCCCACAATCAGCTTATTGAGGTTGTCAATATAAGCCTGATGGTGCTTGCCATAATGCAGTTCTACGGTCTGTTTGCTGATAACCGGCTCGAGGGCATCGGTTGCATAAGGTAATGCTACTTTTTCAAATTTCATATCTACACTGTTTTTAGTTAGTTGATCTTTGTTATTTGCGTTGGACTGGTTGAAGCTGAGCAGTGTCAGCGAAGTAAGTCCACTTAAAAGATAGAGATGAATTGCTTTCATTTCTGTTGATTTATTTGTTTGTTGATATAACGAGATGAACAATCAATTTGTTCGCTACAGTTTGGATGAATTCCGGATAAGCGAACTGCTTAACAGGACACCTAAAAGCCTGAATGTTGAAATTCAGGCTTTTAGGTGTCTATATCTCTTTGATTGTTTCTCTCTATTGCTTGTCAGAATTATTGATAGGATCGCCAGGGTCGGTTCCTTCCGGGTCTTTCTCTTTATCCTCCCTTTTCGCATGATCCTCATCCTCACTCTCTTTCTCAGAGGTGTCAATGAACACCGAGTCATCAGCGCCGGAGGGACGGGAGGGGATCGGTTCATCAGCCACCTCTGCAACATTGCTGTCGAGGATCTCCTGTGAACGTGATACCCATTGACGTTTGCCGAAGATATGTTCCAGGTCGTCTGCATAGATGATTTCCCGCTCCAGTAGGATCTCTGCCAGCTTGTTATGCCCTTCAGTGTGCACGCTGAGGATCTGTTTGGCCCGCTCGTACTGCTGGGCGATCATTGCTTTCACCTCTGAATCAATCAGCTTCGCGGTATCTTCACTGTAGGGCTTGGAAAAGGTGTACTCCTGTCCGGTGGAGTCATAATAGCTCAGGTTGGGCAGCTTTTCGCTCATCCCCATGTAGGTGATCATTGCATAAGCCTGTTTGGTAACACGCTCCAGGTCGTTCATCGCCCCCGAGGAGATCTGCCCGATGAAGAGCTCTTCCGCGGCACGTCCCCCCAGAAGGGCGCACATCTCGTCGAGCATCTGCTCCTTGGTGGTGATCTGCCGCTCTTCAGGCAGATACCAGGCAGCACCCAGCGCCTTGCCACGTGGCACGATGGTCACCTTCACCAGCGGGTTGGCATGCTCCAGGAACCAGCTGAGTGTGGCGTGACCCGCCTCGTGAATCGCTATCGACCGCTTCTCGTGCTGCGTGATGATCTTGTTCTTCTTCTCCAGTCCCCCCACAATGCGGTCTACCGCATCCATGAAGTCGCTCTTCTGCACAAATTTCTTTTTGCGGCGGGCGGCGATCAGCGCTGCCTCGTTGCAGACGTTGGCAATGTCGGCACCGGAGAATCCGGGTGTCTGACGTGCCAGAAAGTCAATATCGATTGATTCATCTATCTTGATGGGTCGCAGGTGAACCTTGAAGATCTCCTTCCGGTCGTTCAGGTCGGGGAGCTCCACGTAGATCTGACGGTCAAAGCGGCCGGCGCGCATCAGCGCCTTGTCCAGCACATCGGCGCGGTTGGTGGCAGCCAGGATGATCACCCCGCTGTTGGAGCCGAAGCCATCCATTTCGGTGAGCAGCTGGTTGAGCGTGTTTTCCCGTTCATCGTTCGAGCCGAAGTTGGCATTCTTACCCCGGGCACGTCCCACAGCATCTATCTCATCGATAAAGACGATGCAGGGTGCTTTCTCTTTCGCCTGACGAAAGAGATCACGAACGCGTGAGGCACCCACCCCTACGAACATCTCCACGAAATCAGATCCGGAGATGGAAAAGAAGGGGACATTGGCTTCGCCTGCCACCGCCTTGGCCAGGAGGGTCTTACCGGTTCCGGGGGGGCCTACCAGCAGGGCCCCCTTGGGGATCTTACCCCCCAGGGTGGTGTAGTTGCCCGGATTCTTCAGAAACTCCACGATCTCCTGCACCTCCTCTTTCGCTTCCGAAAGACCGGCTACATCCCTGAAAGTTACCTTTTGACTGGCATCCTTGTCGAAGAGCTGTGCCTTCGATTTGCCGACACTGAAAACACCGCCGCCGGCACCGCCGCCGGCACCACCCTGCATCCGGCGCATCATCCATACCCAGAAGACAATCAGCAGCAGGAATGGGGCAAAGGTGATGAGGATACCCCACACCTCGGATGTCGTGTCGAATCTGACTTCGAAGTCGTAGTTCCGTTCACTCTTCACCGTCTCGATAAACTCAGCAATGGCATCGGCCGATGCCCCTTCCACCTGGATTACCGGTGTGCGCCCAGCCCTGGCTGCATCCTCACCGAAGATATAAGGTACTGACTCTTCACGTACCATCGCATCAGCGGTACCCTTGTTGCTGTAAATCACAATGCTCTTCACCCGGTTGTCCCGAACATACTCCTGGAATTGTGACCATGTCACCTCTTTCACCGAGCTGTCCTGTCCGAAGAACCACATCCCCATAAGGATGGCCAGTGCAATGGCATAGATCCAATAAGGGTTGATTGGATTTTTGGGATTGGTCCCACCCATATTGGGTCGCAATGTAGGTTGCTTAGCGTTTTTTTTGTTGGAATTATTAGAATTGTTAGAATTGTTCATCTGTGAATTGTTCTTTAACCCATTGGTTGAATCCGGCAGGTTCTGACATATATATAGATATCGAATCTTCCGGGTAACTAGTAACAAATATGTGGGGGATTAAGTTTTACGCGAGAGAGGGAATGCGCTCTGTCTTCGCATCGTCCCAAAGGTTGTCTATGTTATAGAATATACGCAGCTCTGGCAGGAAAATATGCACGATCACGTTGCCGTAATCGATGGCGATCCACTCAGCCTGTTGTTGCCCGTGGACGCGGATCGGTTTCTCGGTGGTCTTCCTGCGGACCATCTCCTCTACTGAGTCGGCTAACGCGGAGACCTGCGTAGGCGTATTTCCCTCACAGATCACAAAGTAATCGCAAATGGCACCGGCAATACCTTTCAGCCGGATGGAGCTGATGTTCTTACCTTTTTTCTCCTGAATTCCTTCAATAATGCTTTCTACCAGTTCGTTTTTTTCTGTCATTCTGAATGATAAGTCTGTTAATCATACAAAGATAAATCGTTTTTTTGTAAAGGTTGCATCGTGAGACAACCTTTCTTTGTTCATTTTCTATTGTTGTAGATGCAAAAACAGTGCCATACTCTCTGCCTCATTCGCTACAACCCCAATTTCTTACTACAGAAAGGGTTGTGTATTAAATCATCTCGCAGGACTCAAAGGGTTTTCAGCTCCAGGTTACGCCAACGCACCTTGATCCCTCCGCCATCATGAATCTGCAAGGCTATGCGTCCCTGTGCTGCACCGATCTTCTCATCGGTCAGGTCAGCCATCTCCTCTCCGTTGAGAAAGGTTTTAACGTTGTCACCCTTTACCAGGATGCGCAGGCTGTTCCATTCACCCTCTTTCAGGAACTGCTCTTTCTCATCGGGTATCTGTGCCAGCCAGCCGCGACCGTAGGATTCGTAGATACCACCGGTATCATTTCCTTTGGGTGCTACTTCAACCTGCCACCCGTTGATGGTGACCTCCGGTTCGATGAAAGAGCGGATGAAGACGCCGGAGTTGCCGTCGGCCTCCTGTTTGAATTCGAGGGTCAGGTCGAAATCATCATAGTAGGCGCGGGTGGCAAGGTAACCATACTGTTTGTCGGGACCGCTCTCACATACCAGCTCCCCATTTTCCACATACCATTTTTCGGTTCCGTAGATCTCCCATCCGGTCAGATCACTGCCATTGAAAAGGCTTACCTCTTGCTTCTTGCGGGGTAGCTCCCTGATCTTGATGTTGCGGAACCAGGCGGCTGAACCGTGGTCCTGTAGAGAGATCACCCCCTTGCGGGCGAGGCCATATTCGGGTGCGTTCACCCACTTGCCACTCTCTTTTCGGGCAAACCAATCATCACTCCAGGCTTCAAACTCCACCACCTTCTCCCCATTGAGCCAGTGCTCCACATGCCCATTGTCAAAGATGATTCTGGAGCTGTTCCACTCACCTGCGGGCTTGACAACTGTTTTGTCGGGGTCGGTGGGGTGCATGGCATAGTCGGCCGCTGTCTTCTGCCAATCCTCCAGTGGTTCGGGGAAGTTGAGTTCATCGATGAGCTGATATTCAGGACCGGTGACATAGGGTACGGCAAACTTGGGGTTTTCCACCACATGGTAAAGTACACCGCTGTTGCCGCCCTCTGCGATCCTCCAGTCCCAGACCAGTTCGAAGTTCTCGTAGATCTTGTCGGTCACGATGTAGCCTTGCGCATCAGATCCCTCCCCTTTCGCCTGGATCATCCCCTCTTCGGCAAACCAGGGGGCTGTGAGTTTCTCTCCGTTGTAGTCGCGCCATCCGTTAAGGGTGCTCCCGTCGAACAGTAGTTCCCATCCCTCTCTGATCTCTTCCGGTGTGAGCATGTTGTTTCTCTTTTCACCACCGCTACAGGCGGTCAATAGGGCAATTGTTCCAATTGCAAGCAGTAAATTGAATTTTGACATTTTTTTATTTGTATGGATTGATAAATATGTTTCCGCGATCTTCTATCTTTGCAAAGATATTGAATATTTGTATCTTCACCGACTTAGTCAATCAGTTTTTTTGCAGGAGCCCGGATAATGGCGGAGTACTTCAGGGAAACATTCCGGATGGCGGGTGAAAACCAAACAACAGGATAAGATGTTATTACCTCTCACACGAATGTGAGGAGACTCCTGATAATACAGAGGTTATTTTGGAACATATTGATCTTACGAAGAACCAGCACATAGCTGAAAAGCGATTTGTTGCCACGGTGGGTTTTTTTGATGGTGTGCATGCAGGACACCGTTATCTGATACAACAGGTGAGGGCGGAGGCTGAGCGACAAGGAGTGCCTTCCGCGGTTATCACTTTCCCGGTCCATCCGCGCAAGGTACTGCAAACCGATTATCAGCCGGCCCTGCTGTGTGGATATGAGGAGAAGTTGGCGCTGCTGGCGACTACGGGAGTGGATTACTGTATCACCCTTCCCTTTACCAGAGCACTGTCACAACTCTCGGCCCGTGCTTTCATGCAACAGGTATTACAGGAGCAGCTGCATGTTTCTACGCTGATGGTGGGCTATGACCATCGCTTTGGTCACAACCGACAGGAGGAATATGGAGACTATGTCCGCTATGGTGAGGAGATTGGCATGCCGGTCATCCGTGCTGAAGAGTTGCTGACCGATGATGGGAAGGTGAGCTCTACGCGTATCCGCAAGCTGCTGAAAGAGGGTGATGTGATGCGGGCCAACAGCTTGCTCTCCTATAGATATACCCTCTCGGGTAAGATTGTGGAGGGGTATCGTGTGGGGCGCACCATTGGATTCCCGACCGCCAATATTCGTTCCTGGGAGCGCTATAAGGTGGTACCGGCGCTGGGTGTTTATGCCGTGCGGGTTCTGCTGCAGGGAGCACGCTATGAGGGGATGCTTTATATTGGTAAGCGGCCAACACTCCATGCTGATTCGGAGATCAGCGTAGAGGTGAATATATTCAACTTCAGCGGAAATCTTTACAACCTCTCCCTGACGGTGGAGTTCATCGATTTTATCCGACCCGATCAGAAATTTGAGACGATGGAGCTCCTGGTTGAACAGATACACAAAGACAAGAGAATCGTGCAGCAGCGACTGCGGGAGGAGCGCTTATCCAACCCCTCGAGTTGAATAAAGGGATATGGATACCGCCACATTGATGCTGCCACACCCTATTGGCAACGAGTGATCGCCTCGGCAGTGGATAACGAGCAGATGTTCCGGATGAGATGGCGTTTCAGTAAATACCCCGCTGGTTGAGTGCTCGCTGGTAGCGCGCCGCATTGCGCGTATGCTCGGCATGGGTGACGGCGAAGTTGTGTCGCCCCGAGAGATCCTCTTTCGCACACATGAAAAGATAGTTGTGTTGCTGCGGTGAAAGGGTGGCATCGATGGCCGCGATGGAAGGAACGCGGATGGGGCCAGGCGGTAATCCCGCTCGCTTGTAGGTGTTATAGGGTGATTCCACCTCCAGGTGCTTGTAGAGGATGCGCCGCAATGAAAAATCGCCCACGGCAAACTTCACCGTGGGGTCTGCTTCCAGGCGCATCCCTTTTTTGAGTCGGTTCAGGTAGAGACCAGCCACAATGGGGTACTCATCTGCATAGGTAGCTTCCTCTTCCACGATCGAAGCAAGGATGGCGATCTCTACCGGAGAGAGTCCGCTCTCTTCTGCTTTTTTTCTCCGGTTATCGTTCCAGAATCGCTCATATTCTTTCTTCATCCGCTGCATCAACTCCTCTACGTTCATATCCCAATAGACCTCATAGGTGTTGGGGATAAACATGGCCAGGATGGTTTCGTTGTTGAACCCAAGCTTCTCCGTCACCCTGTGATCACGTAAGGCCTTCAGCAGGGAGAGACTGTCAATCATAAGCTGGTCTGCAAGACGCCCCGCCAGATCCTCCGGGGTACGTATGTTGTTGAACGTGATGTTCAGTGGTGCCTGGTTACCCGATCGCAACATGCGAATCACGTCTGGCATTGTCATCCCCTCACGGATGGCATATCTGCCGCTTTTCACGCTCCCGGGGTAATTCATCCTTTCTGCCAGAAAGCGGAAGATTCTTTCTGAGGGCAGGTCTGCTTTTTCCTTTAACTGAAGAATCACCTCCTCATAGTTACGCTCCTCATCAATGTAGATGTATGCGGTCTCTGCCGGAGAAAAGGGTGCGAAAATCATGCGGTAAGCGTACAGAGCGGCCGCCAGCATAAAGAGCAGCACGATTCCTGCTGCCCAGACAATTGGTTTGTATTTTTTTCTTTTGACTCTTTCTGCCATTTCATTGGAACATACGTGAGCACTCATGCAGCACAAAAGTAGGAATATTCAATTGAATTTATTGTTTTTTCTTTGACAAGTTAAAAACAAACTTGTATATTTGCACCCGATTTTGCCAAGGCACAGGGAAGTGTGGGTGAGTGGCTGAAACCAGCAGTTTGCTAAACTGCCGTACGGGTAACCGTACCACGAGTTCGAATCTCGTCGCTTCCGCCATTATCTTGCGTAAGGGGTGTAAATTAAGCTGTTAGGCTATTTACACCCTTTATCTGTTCTCAAAGAGGCCCATTCTTTTCATGTCAGCTTAGGCTTAAAAACTACGATCGCAATGACTGCCAGAAAAATTGAGATCAATCCTCCGTAAAGAAAAGAATGGTTGGGAAAAGTTGTTCCCAAAAAACCGGCAAAGGGATAGGCAATAAACCACCACAAGTGCGAAAAGGCAAAATGGGAACCATACACCTTCGCCTGGTCCTCCCCCGGAATATTCTCGCCAATCAACGTTTCGGAGGGTAAGTCGGCAAGGGTTTGTCCCATGCCGGCAAGTATCCATAAAAATAACAAACCATTGAATGATACAAAGTTGGCAAAACAAACAGCGATGCCAATGAGGAAAGCACCCCCCATAAGTGACTTTGCCCGGGTTTTCGTCTGATCCAAACGGCCAAGCAGAAAAGCCGTGATGGCACCACCAACGCCAAACAACGCCATGATCAGTCCGTAGTGAGCGTCATCCAACCGCATGGAATTCTTCACCAATGCAACCGTGTTTACCAACACCAATGCACCTGCCATTGCCGAAACAAACTCTATGCTCAATGAAAAGCGTAAAATCCGATTTCCGAAAAGCGAGCGAATTCCTTTGATAACGCTCTCCCAGCCTTTTCTGAAGCTCCCTTTTGCAGGAACCAACCCTCTTTGCAACTCGTTGGCGGGAATAGACAATATCATGGCAATTCCCAGTGTAAGCATAAATCCGCTGACCAGAAACAATTGTTTAGTCCCCAGCCACACGGCAAAGAGGCCGGCCAATGCGGGGCCAAATACGCTAAGGAGCTGAAAGGCAGCCATTGAAAATCCGTTTGCTTCCCGGTATTCATTTCCTGGAACTATCTGAGGGATAATAGCACGATAAGTTGGCGTAAAAAATGCAGCAGCCACGTTCAATAGAAATATCAGTACATATAATTGCCACTCTGCATTTACAAAAGGTACTAAACATAAAACAATTACCCTGAAACCCTGGGTCATCCAGAGGATGCTTTTCCTTTTGTAACGTTCTGAAACCACACCTGCAAATGGCGAAAAAATGATATATGCCGTTACACGCAGTGTAAGCGCCGATGCCAGGATGGCGGCCGAGCGCGCCGGGTTTAGTTCATACGAAAGCAGTGCCAGACCCAGCCAGGTAAAAGCATCGCCGGTGAGACTGGCTGTCTGGGACATAAAGAGTTTGGCAAACGTTTTGTTTTTTAACGTTCTGAAAGGCTCTGTCAGAATTTTGCGATACAGATTCATTGCGACATGCTTAAATTGTTTGCGCGAAAGTACCCATCCAGCGCCGTTGCAGCCGGTACTCAATATGCTGAAACCGGTACATTTTATAAATTTCGCTTCGAAAAACAGTCTGGTGTAAACCCGTTATAATTTATTTCACCATTCTCTCTCTCCTTCTTTTTCAGAATGAATTCATACAAAGGGAAAAATCCATTCGCTGTATTCAACCCTGACTTTTTTGTAAAGATACATTTTTTTCATTTCGACGTTGCATAAAGGATATCGATCGGTCCAAGAAAATATCGATCAAAAATATGTTGTAAAACATGTTTTTTGTTGTATCTTTGTACCAATTCGAATGGCAAGCGAGTTATTTGAAATCATTTCAGGTTATCACATACATCACGAATGGCTTCTTATACAGACGGTTGCCGACGAATCATAACTTTTAAATGAAAGGTGAAATTATGACAATCAGAAACCTAACCAAAGAAGAAATTTTGGGACAGATCAGGTATCTGGAACAAAACATCTCAAACGGGTCTGTTTCATATCGTACCAACAGATTGAACAGACTGCGTACATTGAGAGCGAGCTTGCGCCAGGCAAGCTGAAGAAAAGCTGCAACCTGAGAGGAGCAGAAAGCAGGAATTCCTGCAAGTATGCTGATGCAGGTGGTGGGATGAAGCGTGTTTGAGACTGAAGCTGAGTGACCGAATGGGTTCACGAATGCTTTTTTTTACTTCGACAGAATTTTCAATTGATTTATAACAGGCTACCTCTTCGGTAGCTTTTTTTTTGGAAGAAAATTATCGGTAATGATACCGAATATTCGGATTAACCTGTGATAAAATATGATTTTTATCTATCTTTGTATGATTATCTAACAAAAAGAGCAATTAAATTATGGATGTATTATCTGCCAGATTGACTGCCTTGTCGCCGTCTGAAACTTTCGCGATGGCACAGAAGAGCAATGAACTGAAGGCTCAGGGCATTGATGTGATCAACATGAGTGTGGGAGAACCTGATTTTACCACCCCCGAACATATCAAGCAGGCAGCCAAAAAAGCGATCGACGATAATTTTTCATTTTATTCCCCCGTGGCGGGTTTCCCTGACCTGAAGCAGGCGATCTGCAACAAGCTGCAAAAGGAAAATGGCCTGACCTATAGCCCTGCACAGATTGTGGTCTCCGGTGGCGCCAAACAATCCATCTGCAATGTGATTCTCTCCATCGTCGATAAGGGGGATGAGGTGGTGATCCCGGCGCCCTACTGGGTGAGCTATCCCGAGATGGTGAAACTGGCAGAGGGTACACCTGTCTATGTCTATGCCGGTATCGGGCAGGATTTCAAGATTACCCCCCAGCAGTTGGAGCAGGCCATCACACCAAGAACGAAAGTGCTGATTCTCTGCTCTCCTTCCAACCCTACCGGCAGTGTTTATACCCAGGATGAACTGAAAGCATTGGCCGCGGTGGTTGAAAAACATCCTGATCTGTTTGTGATTGCCGATGAGATCTATGAGCACATCAACTATATCGGACAACATCAATCCATTGCACAGTTTGATACCATTCGCGATCGAGTGGTGGTAGTGAACGGCGTTTCGAAAGGGTATGCCATGACCGGTTGGCGCATTGGATGGATTGCTGCGCCACAATGGATTGCTTCTGCCTGCAGCATGTTACAGGGTCAATACACCTCTGGTCCCTCATCCATCTCGCAGAAAGCGTCGGTGGCCGCCTACACCGGTGACCAGTCCTGCGTGGCTGAGATGCGTACCGCTTTTGAAAGAAGAAGAAACCTGATTGTTAAACTGCTGAACGAGATACCCGGTCTGCAGGTAAACAATCCGATGGGTGCTTTTTATATCTTCCCGGAGTGTAGCAGCTACCTGGGAAAGCGTTGGAATGGCAGGACGATCAAAAGCGCTACCGATCTGGCAATGTATCTGCTGGAGGAGGGGCATGTGGCCTGTGTAGGGGGTGACGCATTCGGTGCGCCGGGGTGCATCCGTATCTCTTATGCCACCTCCGATGAGAACATTGAAAAGGCGATCGCACGTATCAAGGATGCACTGGCAAAGCTCTCCTGAGAGCTGATGAACGAAAAAGAGCCCGGTACACACGCTGTGAACCGGGTTTTTCTTTTTCCGAAAACCGCTTCTGCTTCTGCTGTCGCTGACAGCACCAGCAGGCTGATCCATATGGTTGCATGCCTCATCTCTTCACTGTTTTTACAGACCGGCTTTCCGATCGCGCTCTTCCAAACCAAATTGCTTTTCCTGATGAAAATTAGGAACCCACCGCCGGGTGAAGATGCTAAATATGAAACGGTAAAAGAATGGCTGTTTCTCTTTTTTTGCTACCTTTGCATCTTCAATTTTGTATGGTATAAATTCATTGACAATGAGTGATCGTTTTCCGGAATACAATCAGCTGAATCTTTCCGATGTGAACAAAGAGATGCTGAATGAGTGGGATGATAAGGATATTTTCAGTAAAAGCCTTGAGATACGCAGGGGGAATCCCCGTTTTGTCTTTTATGAAGGTCCTCCGTCGGCTAATGGCATGCCGGGGATCCATCATGTCATTGCCCGCTCCATCAAGGATCTCTTTTGTCGTTACAAGACCATGAAGGGTTACCTGGTGAACCGGAAAGCTGGGTGGGATACCCACGGACTGCCGGTGGAGCTGGGTGTGGAAAAATCGCTTGGCGTCACCAAGGAGGATATCGGTAAGAAGATCACCGTGGAGGAATACAACGCCGCCTGCCGCAAAGAGGTGATGAAATATACCCGTGAATGGGAGGAGCTGACCCGCAAGATGGGTTACTGGGTTGACATGAGTGACCCCTATGTTACTTACGACAACCGGTACATCGAGACGCTCTGGTACCTGCTCAAGGAGCTTTATAACAAGGGGCTGCTCTACAAGGGGTATACCATCCAGCCCTATTCACCTGCAGCCGGTACCGGACTGAGCACCCATGAGCTGAACCAGCCGGGCTGCTACCGTGACGTGAAAGACACCACCTGCACAGCGCAGTTTTTGGTGAAGAACCCGTTTCCGGAGTGGCAAGCGTTCGGAGATCCCTTCTTCCTGGCCTGGACCACCACCCCCTGGACACTACCGTCGAACATGCTGCTGGCAGTAGGGAAGAACATCGATTATGTGGCGGTGCAAACCTACAACCCTTACACCGGGAGTCCAATGACAGCGGTGCTGGCGAAGAGCCTCCTGCATGTTTACTTTCCCGAAAAGAATGCCTCACTGTCGCTCAGCGACTACCACCCGGGAGATAAGAATATTCCCTACAGGGTGCTCGACAGGGTCTGGAAAGGATCTGAGCTGGTTGGCATCCGGTACGAGCAGCTGATTCCCTGGGTGAAAGTGACCGACAAAGCGTTTCAGGTTGTAGCAGGTGATTTTGTAACCACTGATGAAGGGACCGGAATCGTACACATTGCTCCCACCTTTGGTGCGGATGATGCTCGTGTGGGTAAGGAGCATGATGTGCCGGGACTGACCCTGATAGATAAAGAGGGTACCCTGCGTCCGATGGTGGACCTCACCGGTAAGTTTTACCGCATCGAGGATTTGGATCCTCAGTTTGTGAAAGAGCATATGAACCGTGATCTTTATGCCGTGTTTGCCGGCAGATATGTGAAGAATGCCTACGACGACTCACTCACCGACGAGGATGCCACGCTCGATGTGGACCTCTCGGTGATGCTCAAGCAGCAGAACAGGGCTTTCCGCATCGAAAAGTACGTTCACAACTACCCACATTGCTGGCGTACCGACAAGCCGGTGCTTTACTATCCTCTTGACAGCTGGTTCATCCGCTCCACCGCATGCCGCGAGCAGATGATCGCGCTCAATAACACCATCAACTGGAAACCGCAATCCACCGGTAGCGGTCGTTTTGGTAAATGGCTGGAGAACCTGCAGGACTGGAACCTGAGCCGCAGTCGCTATTGGGGCACCCCGCTGCCTATCTGGCGTACCGACGACGGGAAAGAGGAGAAATGTATCGGTTCGGTGAAAGAGCTTTATGAGGAGATGCAGAAGGCTGTTGAGGCCGGTGTGATGCAGGAGTTGCCCTGGGAGAACCTTGATCTGAATGATTACCGGGAGCTGGATTATAAACAGATTGACCTGCACCGTCCCTATGTGGATCAGATTGTACTGGTCTCCGACAGTGGGCGGCCGATGCGGCGTGAGACCGACCTGATCGACGTTTGGTTTGACAGCGGTGCCATGCCTTTTGCCCAGGTCTTCTATCCGCACATCTCTGAGGAGGAGTTTGCAAAGGTCTTCCCTGCCGATTTTATTGCGGAGGGGGTGGATCAGACCCGTGGCTGGTTCTACACTTTACATGCCATAGCAGCCATGGTGAAAGGGAGTGTGGCTTTCAAAAACGTAGTCTCCAACGGCTTGGTCCTCGACAAGAATGGCAATAAGATGTCGAAGCGACTTGGTAACGCGGTTGATCCTTTCGAAACCATCGAAAAGTATGGTTCTGATCCCCTGCGCTGGTATATGATTACCAATGCAGCTCCCTGGGACAATCTGAAATTTGATATTGAAGGGGTGGAGGAGGCCCGCAGGAAGTTTTTCGGAACGCTCTTCAACACCTACTCTTTTTTCGTCCTTTATGCCAACGTGGATGGCTTTCATAACCAGTACCCGCAGATCGACCTCGCCAAACGCCCGGAAATCGACCGTTGGATCATCTCCCTGCTGAATAGTCTGGTGGCGGAGGTGGACCAGGCATATGATGCTTATGAACCAACCCGTGCAGGTCGTGCTATAGCCGATTTTGTGAATGACAACCTCAGCAACTGGTATGTGCGGCTGAACCGCAAACGTTTCTGGGGCGGGGAGATGACTGACGACAAGCTGTCAGCTTACCAGACGCTCTATCAGTGCCTGGTGACCGTGGCGCAGCTGATGGCTCCCATCGCACCTTTCTATGCTGACCGGCTCTATCTCGACCTGACTGACCCCACCGGTAACAACAGTGTGCAATCGGTACACCTGACCGACTTTCCTCTGGCTGATGAAACACTGATCGACAAGACCCTTGAGGAACAGATGCACCTGGCTCAGGCCGCTTCTTCGATTGTACTGGCCCTCCGACGCAAGGTAAGCATCAAGGTGCGGCAGCCGCTCTCCCGAATCATGATTCCTGTTTTGGATGATCAGCAGAAAAGAAATATTGAAGCGGTGAAGTCGCTGATACTTAGCGAGGTGAATGTGAAGGAGCTGGACTTTGTTGATTCTGCCAGTGAGATGCTGGTGAAACGGGTGAAGCCTGATTTCAGGAAGCTGGGACCCCGCTACGGGAAGATCATGAAGCAGCTGGCTGCCCGTATCCAGCAACTTGATCAACAGGAGATCAACACCCTGGAGCAAAATGGATCGCTGACGCTGTTGATTGACGCACAGGAGGCGGTGATCACCACTGAGGATGTGGAGATCCTCTCGGAAGATATCCCCGGCTGGCTGGTGGGTAGTGAGGGGGGACTCACGATAGCCCTCGATATCACCCTCACCCCTGAACTGGAGAAAGAAGGAGTTGCCCGTGAGCTGGTGAACCGCATCCAGAACCTGCGTAAGGCAAAGGCGTTTGAGATCACCGATCGCATCACCATTCATCTTTCATCGCACCCTGCCTTTGATGAAGCGGTGAGAGCATATGCCGGTTACATCTGCAATCAGGTGCTGGCCGATGAGCTCACCCTGACGGATGAGGAGCTGGAGGATACCATCGAGATTGATGATCAGCTGCTCACCATCCGCATTGAGAAAAACAGTTGAAAGATATCCAATTTATCGTTATCTTTGCGGAGCAATGCAGCAGTATGCAAATGTGAACTTTATGGAAACCAAGGTTGTTGTATATTGACTCTGATTCCGGAAGAGAGACACAGACCTTTTTTATACATTAATCATTATGAGCGAAAAGACGAGATATTCAGATGAGGAATTGGAAGAATTCCGTGCAATTATTAATGAGAAATTGCGGATTGCCAAGCAGGAATATGAGAACTACCGTGCTGCGGTGACCAATACTGACGGGAACGATACGGTGGATACCTCTCCCACCTACAAGGTGCTCGAGGAAGGGGCGTCCACACTCTCCAAGGAGGAGGCTGGAAGACTGGCTCAGCGGCAGATGAAGTTCATTCAGAACCTGCAGGCTGCCCTGGTCCGCATTGAGAACGGCACCTATGGTATCTGTCGTGAGACCGGCAAGCTGATCCCGAAGGAACGTCTTCGCGCTGTGCCGCACGCCACACTGAGCATTGAGGCCAAGTCGGCAAAAAAAAAGAAATGACCCTGCCCGTAGGATGAGTGTGGAGAGGTTGACATTTCGTAGGATGAGGGGGAGTGCTCCCCGACAGGAAAAATTCCCCCAAATTGTTAGGTATGAAAAATAGGAATCACAAAGGATGGATTGCAGTTGCGGTTGTTTTTCTGGTACTTCTCGTTGATCAGCTCACCAAGATATGGGTGAAGACCCATATGGCATTGTATGATGCAATCCACATTACCGACTGGTTCCAGATCTATTTTGTGGAAAACAACGGAATGGCCTTTGGGATTGAAGCAGGAGGAAAGCTGTTCCTTTCGCTCTTTCGGATCATCGCGGTGGTTCTGATCATCATCTATATCAACCGGTTGGTGAGGGAGAACTACAAGAATGGCTTCATTGTCTGTATCGCGCTGGTGCTGGCGGGTGCTGCGGGAAACATTGTAGATAGCATTTTCTACGGTGTAATCTTTGAAGCCAGTTATCCGGGGCATATAGCCTCTGTCGTTCCCTGGGGACAAGGCTATTCATCGCTGTTGCACGGGAAGGTGGTAGATATGCTTTACTTCCCGCTGGTTAAAGGGATCTATCCCGACTGGTTCCCGTTTGTGGGGGGGCAGGAGTTTTTATTCTTCCGGTTCATTTTTAACCTGGCAGATTCGGCTATTACAATAGGTGTGATATTGATACTGCTTTTTTACCGCAAGACATTATCCTATTCCCTGATGTCGAAAAGTGAACGGAAAAAGCTGGAGAATGAAGTGACGGAAAAAAACGTTACAGGTGAAATATAGCATTGTTCCATATCTCTTGATTTTTCTCGCGGGGCTGCTGATGATCTCATCCTGTCAGAACCGTCCGAAAGAGGTTCTGAGCAGAAAAGAGATGGAACAGCTTCTCTATGATGTTTACCTGGCTGAAGCAACCATGGAAAATGAATATCAGCTATTCAACACCCCTGAAAAAAAAGAGGCTTACATCAATCGTCTCTTCGCTTCCCATGGTGTGACGCAAGCTGAATGGGACAGCTCTTTAGCCTGGTATTCAGACAGGATAGATCTCTATCTGAAGATGAACGACTCGGTTAAAGCACGTCTGGAAAGAGCCCGCAAAGAGGTGGATGCAGAAATTGCCCGGCTGGCAGCTCTGAAGGTGCGGGATCCCCGAACCCTCTCGCCCTCTTATATCCCTCGTCACTATCTGTTTACCTCCTCAGCAGCTGACAGAGGATTCCGTTTTCGTCTGCTGGAGCCCGACATCAATGAGCGGATAACCTCCGGTCAATTCTCTTTCACTTTCAGCGTTATCGGCATTCCTCCCTGTTTCCCTCACCGGCTCACATCCCTGCTTATGCTGGAATATGGAGACACCACCATCTACCTGCCCCAAAGGATTACCGAGAATCGCACCTATCGTTTCACTGCCATGAAATACCTCCCGGGTGATTCAATTTCCGAAATCCGGGGTGATACACTGAGAGAGATCCACGGATACCTGCACCTGCATGATTCATTGAAGCGCTCAGCGCTGATTCAGCTCTACGATATCAGACTTGGCAGCGTAGTTGCAGACTCTGCCGAAATCATCCCCTCCCGTGAGGAGATAGGGTCCCTGCAGGAGAGGGATGGCTTGCTTCATGATACATTGAGCGTCAGGTGAAGAAGGATCGCTATAGAGAAAAACTATTTGACAGAAGAAATCATATTGGTTAACTGCTTAATATGCTATATTTACTGCATCATACGGAGAATCATTATTTAACATTTAATTTATCATAACAGTACATCAGATGGAAAAAAAGAGAGTTTACACCTTTGGTAACGGCGCAGCCGAGGGAAGGGCAGATATGAAGAACCTGCTCGGTGGAAAAGGAGCGAACCTGGCAGAGATGAATTTGATTGGTGTCCCCGTTCCACCCGGATTCACCATTACCACCGAGGTATGTACCGAGTACAACGAGCTGGGGCGCGACTATGTGATTGACGTCTTGAAAGAGGAGGTGGAGCAGGCAGTGGCCCAGATCGAGTCGCTCACCGGTACCCGGTTTGGGGACAGGGAGAACCCCTGCCTCGTTTCGGTGCGTTCAGGTGCGCGTGTATCCATGCCGGGGATGATGGATACGGTGTTGAATCTCGGGTTGAACGATGATGCTGTGCAGGGGATTGCCCGCAAATCGGGGAACGAACGGTTTGCCTGGGACTCCTATCGCCGCTTCGTGCAGATGTACGGGGATGTCGTGTTGGGATTGAAACCGCAGAGCAAGGAAGATATCGATCCTTTTGAGGAGATCATGGATGAGATGAAGAGATCGAAAGGCATTGAGCTGGATACCGATTTCACCACTGACGACCTGAAAGAGCTGGTGAAACGGTTCAAAGCAGCCGTGAAGGAGAAGACCGGACACGACTTCCCGGTCAGTCCCTGGGAACAACTCTGGGGAGCCGTATGTGCGGTATTTGATAGTTGGATGAATGAAAGAGCCATTCTTTACCGTAAGATGAACAACTTCCCCGAAGAATGGGGTACAGCTGTCAACGTCCAGGCAATGGTATTTGGAAACATGGGGAAGACCTCTGGTACCGGTGTTGCTTTCACACGCGATGCGGCTACCGGTGAGGATATCTTCAACGGTGAGTACCTGATCGATGCGCAGGGTGAAGATGTGGTGGCAGGTGTACGCACCCCCCGGCAGATCACCCTCGAGGGATCACGCCGCTGGGCGAAGATGCAGGGTATCTCCGAAGAGGAGCGTGTAGCTAAGTTTCCGTCGCTGGAAGAGACGATGCCTGAATGTGCCCGGGAACTGATTGAAGTACAGCAGAAGCTGGAAGATTACTTCAAGGATATGCAGGACATTGAGTTCACCATTCAGGATGGAAAACTCTGGATCCTGCAGACCCGCAGTGGCAAACGTACAGGGGCCGCCATGGTGAAGATCGCCATCGACATGCTCCACCAGGGTTATATTGATGAGAAAACCCTCCTGCAGCGTTGTGATCCGGAGAAGCTGGATGAGTTGCTGCACCCGGTATTCGACAAGAAAGCGCTGGCCAGTGCCAGGCGTGTCACCCATGGTCTCCCCGCCTCACCGGGAGCTGCCGCCGGACAGGTGGTGTTCCACGCTGACGAGGCTGAAGAGTGGAGCAAAGAGGGTAAGAAAGTGATTCTCTGCCGCATCGAGACCTCCCCCGAAGATCTGAGGGGGATGGCCACGGCGCAGGGTATCCTCACTGCACGTGGCGGAATGACCTCCCATGCTGCCGTAGTGGCTCGCGGGATGGGAAAATGCTGCGTCTCTGCTGCCAACAACCTGATCATCGACTACAAGTCGCGCTCCATGAGGATCAACGGGCAGGAGGTGAAAGAGGGCGACTGGATCTCACTCGACGGCTCTACAGGGAATGTATATCTAGGGAAGATCAAAACCCAGGATGCCGAGTTGGATGCCGATTTTGCTGAACTGATGGAGATTGCTGAAAAATATACCCGTATGGATGTGCGGACCAATGCCGACACGCCTCACGATGCCATCGTAGCCCGTAAATTTGGTGCCAGGGGAATCGGTCTCTGCCGCACCGAGCATATGTTTTTCGAGGATGACAAAATCATTCCGATGCGTGAAATGATCCTGGCCAAAGATGAGGAGGGACGACGCAAGGCTCTCGGCAAGCTGCTCCCTCTGCAAAAGAAAGATTTCGAAGGGATCTTCAGGGCTATGGATGGCTATGCTGTGACCATTCGTCTGCTCGATCCCCCTTTGCATGAGTTTGTACCGCACGATGAAAAAGGTCAGATGGAGATGGCGAAGGTGATGGGTATCTCCTACAAGGATATCCACGACCGGGTAGAGGGGTTGATGGAGTCCAATCCGATGCTGGGGCTGCGTGGTTGCCGTTTGGGGAACCTCTATCCTGAGATCACCGAGATGCAGACCCGTGCCATCATGGAGAGTGCCATCGAGCTGAAGAAAGAAGGGATCAAGGCTAAACCGGAGATCATGGTGCCCCTCACCGGTATTGTTCAAGAGTTCAAGGCTCAGAGAGATATCATTGAGAAGATCATTCAACAGGTGTTCGCTGAGAAGAATACCTCTGTGAAGTACAAGATCGGAACCATGATCGAAATCCCGCGTGCAGCCCTCACGGCTCATGAGATCGCTGCCGAAGCCGATTTCTTCTCTTTCGGTACCAACGACCTGACACAGATGACCTTTGGGTACAGCCGCGACGATGTGGCCAAGTTCCTGCCGATGTACCTCGACAAGGGAATCCTGAAACAGGATCCCTTTGCGGTGCTCGACCAGCAGGGTGTGGGGCAGCTGGTGCGCATGGCCGTTGTCAAGGGACGTGAGGTGAAGCCCTCGCTCAAGTGCGGTATCTGCGGTGAACATGGTGGTGAACCCTCCTCGGTGAAGTTCTGCTATACCGTGGGACTGAACTATGTTTCCTGCTCACCGTTCCGTGTGCCTATCGCCCGGCTGGCTGCCGCTCAGGCTGCCATCGGAAGCTGAGGAGCCTGATTCAGGATATGAGTGAGGAGACGTTCGGTGGAGCGTCTCCTTTTGTTTCACAAACCGGCGAAGATTTCAGAGCAGTAGCATCCTTATAACTACTTTTAACCATCAATCTATTTTGTTGCTTAGCGGATTATCACTACTTTTACATTGCTTTTATCAACAGATGATTCTATGAAATATACCTTGCAGATATTGTTCTTTCTTGCTGCGCTCACGGTAGTCCTGCCGGCGCTATCACAAAACAACGTGATCGATGAAATCGTTTGGGTGGTAGGTGATGAGGCGATCCTCAAATCGGAGGTGGAAGAATACCGGAAAGAGATCCTGATGCAGAACCAGCGCATCGAAGGGGATCCCTATTGCTTTATTCCGGAACAACTGGCTGTACGCAAGCTTTTCCTGGACCAGGCCAAGCTCGACAGTATCGAAGTGCAGGAGGCCAATGTAAACCGCCAGGTGGAATACCTGGTTAATGAGTACATTGCATCCACCGGATCGGTGGAGCGTCTCGAGGAGTATTACGGCAAGAGCATTGCCGCCATCAGGGAGGATCTGCGCGAACAGATCCGCGAGCAGCAACTGATTGAAGGGGTACAGCAGAAACATTTTGGGAATATTCAGCTTACCCCCTCTGAAATCAGGAAGTACTACAACAGCCTGCCGCAGGATAGCCTGCCCTTTATCCAGACCACACTGGAGGTGCAGATCATCACGGTGGAGCCAAAGATTCCACTGGAGGAGATCGACAAGGTGAAAGCACGTCTGAGGGAGTTTACCGAACAGATTAACAGTGGTGAGAGAGAGTTCTCCACACTCGCGCTGCTCCACTCGGAAGATCCCTCAGCCATGAGGGGGGGAGAGCTGGGTTTCATGAGTCGTTCACAACTGGTGCCAGAGTTTGCCAATGTGGCCTTTGCACTGAATGATCCAAAGAAGGTGTCCAATATAGTTGAAACGGAATATGGATTTCATATCATTCAATTGATTGAACGCAGGGGAGACATGGGCAACTTCCGCCATATCCTGCTCAAACCACGTGTGCCGCAGGAGGCACTCGATACGGCACTGGTCCGTCTCGACTCTATTCGCAGTGGCATCATGCAGAATAAAATTACTTTCGATGAAGCAGCCACCTACTTCTCTTCCGACAAGGAAACACGTAACAACAAGGGGATAATGGTGAACAATACCCCTCGAAGTGTCAATGCCGGCACGCCACGTTTCGCACTGAATGAGTTGAACCAGGATATCGCAAAAGTAGCGGGAGAGATGAAAGAGGGAGAGATCTCCGAGCCGTTCATCATGCTGAACGATAAGGGGCGACAGGTAGCAGCCATGATCCGGATCACTGCCCGTCACGAAGGGCACCGGGCCAACATCAACAATGACTACCAGATCATCAAGCAGATGGCTGAGAATGCAAGACAGCAGAAACTGGTAGATGAGTGGCTGCAAAAGAAAATTGAACAGACCTATGTCCGTATCGATCCTGCCTGGCAGGGATGCGAGCTGAAATATAAGGGCTGGTTGAAATAACAGCCTTTGTTCCGGAAAATGAACATTGAGATCAGACATCGGTTACGGGAAAGCATGCTTCTTTTGGGTGTGCTTTTCGCCATTATGGCCTCTGCCATGGGTCAACAGCCATCACCCGATGATACAAAGATCGTTGAACTTCGACAGGCCGATCTCTGGAGCAAGCGTCCTGGTTTTGATGCTGAAATCCTCACCGGGAATGTGGTTTTCTTTCACGAGGGAGCTTTTATGTATTGCGACAGTGCCTACCTCTTTCAGCAGTCCAACACCTTCGAGGCTTTCAGCAACGTGCGGATGGAGCAGGGCGACACCATCTTTATCTATGGCGATTACCTCCATTACGATGGCCAAAGCCAGCTGGCGCGACTGCGCAACAACATCAGGATGGAAGACAGGAATGTGACACTCTTCACCGACAGCCTCGACTACGACCGTGTAGCGAACCTGGGTTATTACTTCGAGGGGGGGATGCTGGTGGATGAAGAGAATGAACTCACCTCATTCTGGGGACAATATGCCCCGGATACCAAGGAGGCGCTCTTCAGTGATAGTGTAAAGCTGGTCAACGAAGATTACATCATCTATGCCGATACACTCAAGTACAATACCGAGTCGAAGTATGCCGATATCCTGGGGCCCTCACGCATTGTCTCGGATAGTGGTTATGTGCACACCAGCAAAGGGTGGTATCATACGGTCACCGAAGATGCCCGGTTGCTGGATCGCTCGGAGGTTTACAGCAAGGACGGAACCAAGGTGTTGATTGGTGACACCATCCTCTACAACCGGCTGAGCGGTGAGGGTGAGGTGTTTGGGAATATGTATCTGGAGGACAAAGCCCAAAAGGCGATCCTGCAGGGTAATTATGGTTTCTACAATGAGCAGACAGAGTATGGAATGGCTACTGACTCAGCATTCGCCATCGATTACTCGCAGGAAGAGAGCCTGTTTATTCACGGTGACACCCTGGTGATGAAAACCGATTCCACTTTCCGCGACATCAGAGCCTACTATGAGGTGCGCTTTTACCGCTCCGACATACAGGGTCTCTGCGATTCGCTGCACTACTCTTCACGCGACTCGATGGTCTATCTCACGGGTAATCCGGTACTGTGGAACGAGAACAACCAGATTCTCGGTGACCGGATCGATCTGTTTCTGAACGACTCCACCCTGGAGAAAGCTGTAGTCAGAGATTATGCTTTTGCCGTTCAGGACAGAAGAATAGAGGGGCAGTACAACCAGCTCAGCGGCCGGAACATGACCGCCTACTTTCGCGATGGGAAGCTCTATCATGTCCTGGTGGAGGGTAATGCACAATCATTGTACTATCTTCTGCAAAAAGATAGCACCATCATCGGGCTCAATAAGACTGAGAGCCCCTATCTATCGATGGATATTGAAAACAACCAGATCAAGCGGCTGAAACTCTGGTCCACGACCACAGCTGTAACCACTCCTCTGCCGCTACTCAGTGAGGGGGATTCCCGCCTGGAGGGCTTTGTCTGGCTCGATTACCTGCGCCCCACCGGTCCGGATGACATCTTCCGCAGCAATGAGCGCAGAGCCTCGGAAGCTCCCGATCAGCGTCCACGACGTTTTCAGCGGGAGGATATCACCCTTTAACGGGATCAGCATTTGTCATTGCGGTACCGATCCCCTATCTTTGTATCAAACAACATGCATTCGTCTATGGCTACATTCTTCTTTTACAATAACAGAAAACCCCGCAAATTCGGTTATACCCCCATCCTCTACAACGAGGAGGCGGAGGAACGCAAAAAAAGGCTGGAAAACCGGATCCTTGAAATTAAAAAGGAGATGGGGGTAATCCAGGAGGAGCCGAAAGTGGAACCAAAGGCATTTAAAGAGGAGTTCATTTCTCAGACACATCACCTCAGGAAGCGCAAAGAGAAGGAGTCTGCCGGCAGAGGCTCTTTCCTGTCGAACAATCTGGTGCTCATCTTGATCATTGTTCTGCTGTTTGCCCTCTTCTACTTCTGGATCCTCCGTTAGTTCAAAACTGATTCACCTATGGCTGACATTATACATCTGCTTCCCGACGCCATTGCCAACCAGATCGCTGCCGGCGAAGTGATTCAGCGTCCTGCATCCGTTGTGAAAGAGCTGGTGGAGAACGCCCTTGATGCGGGAGCCACCCAGATCCGCATTCACATCAAGGATGCGGGTCGTACCTTCGTTCAGGTGATCGACAATGGCAAGGGAATGTCGGCTACCGATCTGCGGATGGCTTTTGAGCGGCATGCCACCTCTAAGATTCGCAGTGCAGACGATCTCTTCGCTCTTACTACCATGGGATTCAGGGGAGAAGCGCTTCCCTCTATTGCCGCCATCTCACAGGTGGAGGTGAAGAGCCGTCGCCAGGAGGATGAGTTAGGCAGCTCTCTGCTCATCAGCGGTTCCAGGCTGGAAAAGCAGGAGTTTCTCTCCTGTGCTGCCGGTACCTCCATAACCGTGAAGAATATCTTTTTCAACGTACCGGCACGACGGAAGTTTCTGAAGTCGAATGAAACGGAGCGACGCAACATCTTCACCGAGATCGAAAGGATCGTGCTGGTGAACCCTGACATTGAATTCACCCTGGTGGAGAATGAGGTGGAGACGCTCCATCTGCCGAAAACAAACCTGCGGCAGCGAATCGTGCAACTGGAAGGTAAGGGGATCAACCAGCAGTTGATCGAGATCGATGAAGAGACCACTCTGGGAAAGATCTATGGTTATGTAGCGCGTCCGGAGTTTGCCAAAAAGGGACGGGCCAGTCAGTTTTTTTTCGTCAACAACCGTTTCATCCGTCACCCCTATTTCCACAGGGCGGTCATGCAAGCTTTTGAGCCATTGATTGCGGCGAATGAGAAACCAGGTTATTTCATCTACTTCCAGGTGGATCCGGGGACGATTGATGTGAACATTCATCCCACCAAGACCGAGGTGAAATTCGAAAATGAACAGGCACTCTGGCAGATCCTGCTGGTGACAATAAGGGAGTCGCTGGGCAAGTTCAATGCCATGCCCAGCATCGATTTTGACCGGAGCGATGCCCCCGAGATACCGCTCTTTGATCCCTCACACAGCTCAACAATGCCCAGGGTGAATCTGGATCCCAGCTACAACCCTTTTCATCAGACCTCGTCAGCTTCATCCCAAACCAAACCCTCTTCCCTTGGATGGGAACAGCTTTATCGGGATTTTGAGAATGAGAAAGAGAATCAGAAAGAGGTTGAGTCTCCCACAGGTCCCACAGGGGAGGATCAGGAGCATTCACTGGGAAACCTGTTCACACAGGCAGGTGACAAACAAAATATACCGGAGAGTGACCTCTTCCCGGAGCATTATCAATATAAGCAGCGCTATATCCTGACTTCAGTGAAATCGGGGTTGATGATCATCGATCAGCACAGGGCACATGTGCGAATCCTCTTCGACAGATACCTGGAACAAATCATCAACCGCAAGTGTGTCTCGCAAAGGGTGCTCTTCCCGGAAGTACTTGAGCTATCTGCTGCTGAAGCCGCAGCACTCCCTTCCATTCAGGAAGATCTGGAAGCGCTGGGTTTCGAACTGAGCCCCCTGGGGAATCACAGTTTTGGAATTCAGGGGGTACCGTCCGGGATTGGTAATGCCGACCCGGCACAGTTGATCCGGGCGATGATCGACAGTAGCATGCATACGGGTAATGATGTAAAAGATGAACTGCGTGAAGCACTGGCGCTCTCAATGGCGCGGATGACGGCAATCCCCTATGGGCGGGTACTCACCTCGGAAGAGATGCTGCTGGTGGTGAGTGAGCTGTTTGCATCACGGATACCTGGCTATACACCTGATGGACTGAAAGTGGTCAACGTACTCTCTGACATGGAGATTGAAAAGAAAATGCAGTAACGAACAACTTAAATAACGAATAAAATGGAATATACCTATTGCGGAAAAAGCGGACTGCAACTTCCCCGTATATCACTGGGGCTGTGGCACAACTTCGGATTTGCAGATGATTACGACACTGCACGTGAGATGATTTTTTATGCTTTCGAACAGGGGGTGACTCACTTCGACCTGGCCAACAACTATGGTCCTCCCCCGGGATCGGCAGAGAGTAATTTCGGCCGGATACTGAAAGAGCATCTCTCCTCACATCGCGATGAGATGATCATCTCTTCTAAAGCAGGACATCTGATGTGGGAGGGTCCCTATGGTGACGGCTCCTCGAGGAAGTACCTGATGGCCAGTATTGATCAGAGCCTCAAACGAACGGGGCTGGACTATTTCGATATCTTCTACTCACACCGTTACGATCCCTACACGCCTGTGGAGGAGACCATGCAGGCGCTGGCAGACATCGTCCGCGCCGGGAAAGCGCTCTATGTGGGTTTGTCAAAGTATCCCCCAGCAGAGGCACGCCGGGCAATGCGTTACCTTGCTGAACGGGATGTACCTTGTCTCATCTTCCAGGATAAGTATAGCATGTTCAACCGTCAGCCGGAGCGGGAGATCCTTGAGGTGACCCGCGAGTTCGGATCAGGGTTCATCGCTTTCTCGCCACTGGCACAGGGATTGCTCACCAACAAGTATCTCCATGGTATTCCGGAATATTCGCGTGCCGCGGATCCCGCGGGATTTCTGAAAAGAGAGCAGGTCTCTCCGATGCTGGTGGAGAAGGTGTCCAGACTGAACGAGCTGGCTGCCGCACGCGGGCAGAGCATGGCTGAGATGGCGCTGGCCTGGGCCCTGCGTGATGAGCGGGTCACCTCTCTTATTGTCGGATCACGCAATGTGGATCAGCTGAAAGATAACCTGAAAGCACTGGAAAATCTTGCTTTTACACAAGATGAACTCTCGCTGATTGATGAGATTCTCGATGGTGCTACATTGGAATAGCGATTGTTTTATGAAATCCAATATGCGGGGATGACTAAAAAACTTTTTGCCACTTTTCTTCTTTTGGCCATGGTTCTCTCCTGTGGTGAGGAGGCCTATCGCAACACCATACCCTATGCGAGGGTCAACTTCATCATCAACCTCAATGGGGCTGATCATGAATTGAACAATCTGTTGGCATTCAAGGTTTATACCGATGAGGATCGTAGGCGGAATGATGACCGGATGGGCTACGCCGGACTTTTGGTGGTCACCGGAGCTGAAGGCATGCTTTATGCCTATGATTGCTGTTGTCCCTTTGAAGACAGTAAAGAGGTACGCGTGGAACCGGATAGCAATGGAACAGCGAGATGTTCTCACTGTGGCTCGATCTTCAGAACAATTTTTGGATTGGGAACCCCCGAGTCGGGACCTGCTACCGAACCGCTTCAAATCTACCGGGTGATTGACCTGCAGAATGGTACCTTCCAGATCATCAACTGACCGTTTGAACAGGAGTTGTGACAAAAAGATTATTTAACAACCTTAATTGGTAAAAAAAGTTATCTTTTTGTAACTTTGTCTCCCGATTCGTTGTTAGGTTTTTTTAAGGATTATCACACACTTACTCATAACACTTGTTGGATGAGAAAAGTCTATTTTTTTTCTTTTTTACTGGTTATAGGTTTTATTTTATCGCAGATTGTACCGCATTTGCTGGGAGATCACTTTGAGGCGTTCAAGTCGGTGACAGACAGTCTGCTCTACATCTCGCTCGCCTTCATCATGATCAATGTGGGACGTGAGTTCGAGATCAACAAGAACCAGTGGCGCAGCTATACTGTCGACTATTTCGTGGCGATGGGTGCGGCCGCCATTCCATGGATACTGGTGGCACTCTACTATATCTTTGTCGTTGCCCCGCAGGAGCTGCAGATCTGGAAGAACGTTGATGTCTGGAAAGAGACTTTTCTCTTGAGCCGATATGCGGCACCCACCTCTGCTGGCATCCTCTTTACCATGCTGACGGCTGCAGGGTTGCGTTACACCTGGGTCTATAAAAAGGTGCAGGTGCTGGCTATCTTTGATGATCTGGATACGATCCTGCTGATGATCCCTCTCCAGATAATGATGATCGGCATGCGTTGGCAGATGTTTGTGATCCTGGCAGTGGCGGTTCTACTGATCTGGCTGGGATGGAAGAAGATGAACAGTTACGGGTTTCGTCACGACTGGAAGGCGATTCTATTCTTCTCATTTCTTCTTTTTGTCGTGATTCATGCCATCTACCTGATCTCGAAACACTTCTACGGTGAGAATGGCAGCATTCATATCGAGATCCTGCTTCCGGCCTTTATTCTGGGTGTGATCATGAAAACCGACCATTCAGTGGAACCGGCCAAAACCGATGTGCGGGTCGCCGACGCCATCTCATATCTCTTTATGATTCTTGTAGGGTTGAGCATGCCTCTCTTCCTGGGGATCGACTTTGTGGCGGCCGCTGAGAACTCATCCTCGCGCATTTCACAGCTGCCGATGCTGCCCTGGGGAGCCATTGCATTCCATGTGTTCATCGTGACCATCATCTCCAATCTTGGCAAGCTCTTCCCGTTGGCCTTTTATCGCGACAGGAAGCTGGATGAACGACTTGCCGTCTCTGTTGGTATGTTTACCCGTGGCGAGGTGGGTGCAGGGGTGCTCTTCATTGCCATCGGTTATCAAATGAGTGGCGTATTTCTGGTCATCTCTGTGTTGGCGATGTGTCTCAACCTGCTTTTTACCGGCTTCTTCATCGGCTATGCCAAGAAGCTGGCGATGAAGACGGCACGGGAGGAGCTTGCAGGAGTAGCCGAATAGTTGCTGACACGTTCTCTTTTGGCACCATGCTCCCAAAATATGGGAGAAAATGCTTTGAAAACCGGATAAACATATTTACATTTGCAGTTGCTTAAAAGCGGAAACAGCTTCGTGGGTGAAAGTTCCGGATTGGGAATATACCTGCGGTAGTAGTTTGGGAGGAGTAGAACTATTCTTGCGGAAGTAGCTCAGTTGGTAGAGCACGACCTTGCCAAGGTCGGGGTCGCGGG